>Ga0154767_1066_pt3 | contig 19490 bp, 15 predicted proteins | sample Rifle2008BG16ft_FD_105775 | JGI IMG/M metagenome (GOLD analysis project Ga0154767, IMG submission 105775) | Gammaproteobacteria bacterium RBG_16_51_14 | reverse complement strand
TTATTGGTAGCATTATCAATATCGATCCCTACCAGCTTGCCGTCCGCGTCGTAGTCCAGAACGACTCCTTCCGAAACCTCATGGCTTTCCACGCTGAGGCGTTCGGACAGATCGATATACAGTGAATCAGTCTCAGGATGATAGTTGAGCTTCATGGTATTAACCCCCGATCCGGAAAGGCATTGTATATAGAACCTATCTCAAAATTGCTGTGCTTGCCGATACGGCGTTAAAAACGGGCTCAAAATGCTCATTTACTACCGTGTAAACTGCGCTTTCTCGCCCATTCTTGCCTGGTCTCGCCAGCGCTCGCTAATTTTGAGATAGGTTATAGTCAGTTTATCCTCGAGGGTAATAACTCTCAAGTATCGGCCCCCGAGTTCAGGTATCGCAGCCCAGAATCGGTATCGATTATGCTCCTGTGGTTCCGATCGGATGGCATTGTCCAGAACATAAACGCACCATTCCTTCTTCAAATAGGGACGCTTGCGTAAAACTTCCTTTTCAAAATAATCCGTAAATTTATATTCGGTCATTTACCGAGCTTCCTTTCAGTGGTTGTAACTCTTTTCTGCCCCCGAACTACTGCATTTTCCCCGTTATTTCACCTTCATCCCGGGTTCCGCACCTGCATCCGGACTGAGGATAAAAAGTTCCTTGCCGCCGGGCCCGGCCGCCAGCACCATTCCTTCCGAGGTGCCAAAACGCATTTTCCGTGGCGCCAGGTTGGCGACCATCACGGTCAGTTTCCCTTCCAGTTCTTCGGGCGGGTAGGCCGACTTGATACCGGCGAATACATTGCGTGTTTCCCCACCCATGTCGAGGGTGAGCTGTAACAATTTATCGGCGCCATCCACATGGCTTGCCTTGATGATGCGGGCAACGCGCAGGTCAACCCTGGCGAAATCCTCGATGCTGATCTCACCGGCAATGGGGTCTCTTGCCAGATGCGCGTTGGTTACGGTGTGGACCGTGGCGGCAGTGCTGCCGAGGTCCTCTTTGCTGTCTTCCATCATGGCTTCAATGTGCTCCTGTTCTACCCGTGTCAGCAGCGGTGTGAACGGGTTGATGATATGGCCGGTCAAGGGTGAACCCCTGTCCTCCCACTGCAGAGGGCCGATGTTCAGGAACGTCTCCACCTTTTCCGCCATGACTGGCAATACCGGTTTCAGATAGATCATCAACAGGCGGAAGCAGTTGAGCCCCATCGTGCAGATGGCCTGTAATTTGGCATCGCCGCCATCCTGTTTCGCGATCAGCCATGGTTTTTTATCGTCGATATACTGATTGGCCCGGTCGGCGAGGGTCATGATTTCACGCATGGCCCTGGAATATTCACGCGCATCATAGGCCGCGGCAATGCGCTCACCGGCCTCCGTAAAGTCTGCCCACAGGGCAGGATTATGCAGCTCACTGCCGAGCCGGCCGGCAAACCGTTTATGGATAAAACCGGCACAGCGGCTGGCAATGTTGACTACCTTCCCGACCAGGTCCGAATTCACCCGCAGCAGGAAATCGTCCATATTCAGGTCAATGTCATCCACACCGGCGCCCAGTTTTGCCGCGAAGTAATAACGCAGATATTCCGGGTTCAGGTGGTTCAGGTAGGTCCGCGCGGTAATGAAGGTGCCGCGTGATTTTGACATCTTCTGGCCGTTCACGGTCAGGAATCCGTGGGCAAAGACGGCAGAAGGGGTGCGGAAGCCGCTGCCATGTAATTCAGCAGGCCAGAACAGGGCATGGAAGTAAATAATGTCCTTGCCGATAAAATGGTACATCTCGGCGTCACTGCCGGGCCGGCACCAGGCATCAAAGTCCATGCCGGTTTTATCACACAGGTTTTTGAAGCTGGCGAGATAACCCATGGGGGCATCGAGCCAGACATAAAAGTATTTGCCGGGGGCATCCGGGATCTCGAACCCGAAATAGGGGGCATCCCGTGAGATATCCCACTCCTGCAGGCCGGCCCTGAACCATTCATCCAGTTTATTGGTCACTTCCGGTTGCAGATGACCGGCCCGCGTCCACGCGTGCAACATGGGCTCGAAATCGGCCAGTTTGAAGAAATAGTGTTCTGATTCCTTTTCCACCGGCGTGGCACCGGAGATGGCCGAGACCGGATTCTTCAGATCGGTGGGGCTGTAGGTGGCGCCACATTGTTCGCAACTGTCACCGTATTGATCCGGGGCAGCGCATTTCGGGCATTCGCCGCGGATAAACCGGTCCGGGAGAAACATTTCCTTGACCGGGTCATAGGCCTGGCGGATGGTGCGCCGCGAGATATGCCCGTTGTCCCGTAACGCTGCATAGATGGTATTCGCCAGCCACTGGTTCTCGGGGGAATGGGTCGTGTGATAGTTATCGAATGCGATGGCAAATTCCGCAAAATCAGCCCGGTGCTCTCTGCCAATGCGTTCGATGAGTGTCTCCGGGTTGATCCCTTCCTGCCGGGCGCGCAACATGATGGGGGTGCCGTGGGCATCATCGGCGCAGACATAATAACAACAATGTCCGCACATCCTCTGGAATCGGGCCCAGATATCGGTCTGGATATATTCCACCAGGTGGCCGATATGGATCGGCCCATTGGCATAGGGCAGTGCGCTGGTGACCAGGATTTTTCGGTGAGGATTTGTCATTTATTTCCGGATTATAGGGGGAAAGTCGCACGGTAAAGTACCATTTATAACGTGAAGCGTGAAGGGTAAAGGAGGGCCCGGAAATCCTGTTTCGTGAAGAACACTGGATAAATCGGTAGAATACACAGTCCAACGAAAGACAATTTTGAACGAGAAAGGATGAACCAGGTGATTACACGCGGACAGATTGAGAACATTTTAGCGAAGATTCAGGACCCCCATCTGCAACAGGACCTCGTTGCGGCGAAGGAGGTCAGGGCCATCGATATTGTGGATGACAGGCAGGTTCATCTCCGGCTGGAACTGGGTTATCCGGCCAGGGGCTGGCATGACATATTGATGAGCGAGATCAGGAAAGAACTGGGGACCGCGGGTATCACGGATATTGACATCACGATCGACACGAAAATTGTCTCGCACTCGGTTCAGAAAGGGGTGCAGGTGTTGCCGAATATCAGGAATACCATCGCAGTCGCCTCCGGCAAGGGCGGTGTCGGCAAGTCCACCACGGCGATCAATCTTGCCCTGGCGTTACAAAAGGAGGGGGCCAGCGTGGGTATCCTGGATGCCGATATCTATGGCCCAAGCCAGCCACGCATGCTGGGTTGCCGCGGCAAGCCGGAGAGCATTGATGGCAAGACGATGGAACCCATGGTGAGTTATGGTCTGCAAAGCATGTCCATCGGCTATCTGATTGAGGAAGATACCCCGATGATCTGGCGCGGTCCCATGGTGACATCCGCGCTGGAGCAATTATTGCGGGATACCAACTGGACCGATCTGGATTACATGGTGATAGACCTCCCGCCGGGGACCGGCGATATCCAGCTGACCCTGTGCCAGAAGATCCCGGTGAGTGGTGCCATTATTGTTACCACCCCGCAGGACATCGCCCTGCTGGATGCAAAGAGGGGACTGAAGATGTTCAAAACGGTCGAGGTACCGGTGCTGGGTATCATTGAAAACATGAGTACCCACATCTGCAGTCAGTGCGGATATGAAGAACATATCTTTGGCGAAGGTGGCGGCCTGCAGATGGCAGAACAATACGATATCGATCTGCTGGGCTCACTCCCCCTCGATATTAAAATCCGTGAAGGCGTGGATAATGGCAAACCGACGGTGGTGATGGACCCCGATTCACGCGCCGCGCAGATTTATCGTGATATCGCCCGGCGGGCCGCTGCAAAACTGGCCGTGCAGGCAAAGGATTACACCAGCCGGTTCCCCAGGATTGTGATTGATAACAGTTGATTCGGGACTCGGGTCTCGTGGACACGAACAAATGAGTATTAAAAATGATAAATGGATCCGGCGCATGGCGGTAGAACATGGCATGATTGAGCCGTTTGAACCCTACCAGATAAAACATAACGGAAGGGATCGGCTGGTGTCCTATGGTACCTCCAGTTACGGCTATGATGTACGCTGTTCCAGGGAATTCCGGATATTCACCAATATCAATTCCGCTATCGTCGATCCCAAGGCATTTAACCCGGAGAGTTTTGTCAATCTTGAGGCAGATGTCTGTATCATCCCGCCAAACTCGTTTGCCCTGGCACGCACGGTGGAATACTTCCGTATCCCCCGCAATGTGCTGACGATCTGTCTGGGCAAATCCACCTACGCCCGCTGCGGTATTATTGTCAATGTCACTCCCCTTGAGCCGGAATGGGAAGGTCATGTCACGCTGGAGTTTTCCAATACCACGCCGTTACCGGCAAAGATCTATGCGAATGAAGGGGTCGCCCAGGTGATTTTCATCGGAGCGGATGAGGTTTGTGAGACCTCGTACAAGGATCGTGACGGGAAATACCAGGGACAGACGGGAGTTACCCTGCCAAAAACCTGAACGGTTCCATTCCCGCACACCTGTTTCCGATCCAGGGTTACCTGTTAATAAAGATACAGGGCGTTGATGGCGGTACCAGGCAGGCCAGGCGGCCGGGTCAAAATGAGACTATGATCTTTCTGCATGTACCTGAAGGTGAATCATATCCGGGTAAATCGATAACATGGGATTTCTGCCTGTTTTCCTGAATCTGTCCGGGCGACCCTGTCTGGTGGCGGGGGGTGGTGCCATTGCCTCACGCAAGATCAGGCAACTCCTCAAGGCCGGTGGCAAGGTCACTGTGGTTGCCCCGAAACTCTGTGATGAGCTTGCAGCAATGCTCGATCAGAACAGGATCAGCCATGTTGCGGGAGATTTCGTTGAAAAACATCTGGACGGTATGATCCTGGTGATTGCCGCGACGGATGATGCGGTCATCAATCAGCAGGTTTCAGAACTTGCCCGGGCCAGGAATATCCCCGTGAATGTGGTGGATAACCCAGCACATTGCTCCTTCATCATGCCGTCGGTTGTGGATCGGAATCCGGTCCAGGTCGCGGTTTCCACTGGCGGGGCATCACCGGTCCTGGCCCGCCTGTTACGGGCGCGTCTTGAGACCCTGATCCCGTCCTCATACGGGAGGCTGGCGGATCTGATGTCGAGATTCCGCTCCCGGGTCCGTGAGCGGTTTCCGGAGACACGCGCGCGGCGCCGCTTCTGGGAGGCTGTTCTGCAGGGACCGATCGCGGAGATGCTCATGGCCGGACAGGACAAGGCCGCGCTGGCGGCCCTGGAAAAACAACTTGAGGAGGGGACGCAGGCACCCGGTAATTCCGGGGAGGTTTATCTGGTCGGGGGCGGACCGGGAGACCCGGACCTGCTCACGTTCCGGGCCCTGCGCCTGATGCAGCAGGCCGATGTGGTCTTGTATGATCGACTGGTCGCCCCAGCCATCGTTGCCCTGGCGCGTAAGGATGCCGAGCGTATCTTTGTCGGCAAGCAGCGGGATCAACATGCCCTGTCACAGGTTGAAATCAATCAATTACTGGTCAGGCTGGCGAGGGAAGGGAAGCGGGTCCTGCGCCTGAAGGGGGGCGACCCGTTTATTTTTGGTCGTGGCGGCGAAGAGATCGATACCCTGTCGGAACAAGGGGTCCCCTTTCAGGTGGTTCCCGGGATTACTGCTGCCGGGGGTTGTGCCAGTTATGCCGGTATCCCGTTGACACACCGGGACTATGCCCAGTCCTGTATTTTTGTCACCGGGCACCTGAAGGATGGCAGCATGGATATGAACTGGGAGGCGCTGGTCCAGCCCCGGCAGACCATCGCTGTCTATATGGGGATCCAGGGACTGGATGTGTTATGCAGTCAATTGATCCGGCATGGCATGCCTGAAACCATGCCGGCCGCCCTCGTGCAACAGGGGACGACACAACATCAGCGCGTCTATACGGGGACACTGAAGTCATTGCCGGATATCCCAAAGACAAACGAGGTCAGACCACCGGCCATGATCATCATCGGTGAGGTGGTAAGGTTACATGAAAAACTGGCGTGGTTTGTGCCGGCAGAGTAGAAACCCAAAGGCATGGATGCCGGTATCTCTATCCACCTGGTCTCATTTTTGCCGATTTTGTGATTTCTGAAGTGGATGTGCCGGTCGATGATAGGGGACCACAAAAGAGACTTTACCCGCCAGGTGGTTTCCCTTGATTTTACGCCAGTAGTCTGGCGTTAACAGGTCCTGGTGGACTTCCAGGAACAGGTCACGCAAGGTCTTGTCCAATGAGAGAAACTTGATAAATTCTTCCGGGAAAATGTCGTTCTCGGCAACGTAATACCAGTGATCTGCCCGCAGTTCATCTTCACTGTCCCTGGTTTCCGGGATGTCCCTGAAATTGCATTCGGTAATCAGCAAGACTTCATCATAATCATAAAAAATGACGCGATGATGGCGGGTTACCCCGAAATTTTTCAGTAACAGATCCCCGGGGAAGATGTTCGTCTGTGCCAGGTCCTTGAGTGCCTGGCCATAATCAAGAATGACGAGTTCCGCTTCCTCTTTCGGGACCTCCCTGATATACAGATTCAGCGGTCGCACGCGACGTTCAATATAGACATGTTTGATGAGCAGTTTGTTGCCTTCGATCCTTACTGTTTGCGATGCCTCACGAAGTAACTCATCAAGCAGATCATCAGAGAACCGGTTGACGGGAAAGGCAAGGTTCAGGAATTCCTGGGTATCGATCATTCTGCCTGCCCGGTCATGTTTGGAGACAAGCTTGTATTTGGCGATTACCTCATTTCGGCTGAGTGTCTTTGGATAGCCGAATTTGTCACGGATGACCTTGAAGACAAGATCATAGGACGGCAGGGTGAAAACGATCATCACCAGGCCCTTGTCGCCAGGTGCAAATACAAATTGTTCGTCGGTCAGATACAGATGCTCGGTGAATATCCGGTATCTTTCCGTTTTGCCCTGGCGCAGGCGTCCGAGCACGGTATACAGTTCATCGATCGGTTTCCTGGGGATAATGGAGTGCAGGAAATAGACCGCGCCGATCACGGTATTTGGATTCGTGAAATAATAGGATCGGGTATAGCCAAATACGATGCTGACTTCCTTGTCGGACATCAGCACGGCATCCACCTGGATGCCGCCGTCTTCATTCCTGAATGCGATCACGATCGGCAGTATGTCGTTCTGCATGATGATTCTGCCGACCAGATAGGCCCTGGCAGACTGGTAAAAGTGCGAATTGATAAATTCAAAGCGCAGATAATCATCACTGCCATGGCATTCCGCCTGAATAAACTGCGCAATATCATTGGCAACCCTGGTTGCATTGGCTTGCAAATCGGTATAGGGCACACCGAATGAGAAATCGTCGAGTATGGTTTCGAATATCCTTTCCAGCGAACCCCAGTAGGGATAGCGGCGAAGATCCAGCGATTTGGCCATTTCGATATCTTCATCAAAATGGGATGATACGAATTCCAGTTCCGGATCAATCCCGACGGTGCCGAAAATACGGCGTGTTATTGAATTGAAGAAGGTTTTTATGAAACCTGCGTCAGGTACCTTGTTCAGGCGGTCACCAAAATACGTCCTGATGCCGTTCCAGAGGGGATGGTCAGTAACCCGGGGACCCAGGTTGTGTCTTAATACCAGGACAATCCGACAAACCGATTTCTCATACAGGTCGACGCGATCAACGATATCCTGTTGATGTCCCTGCCAGTCACATTGTTCAAAACGGCGACGTGCGCGTTTGGTAAGGCGATAGAAATTGTTGTTATAGCGGATGAAACCGTCATAGATGATCTGCGAGCACTCGGCGATGAGATCTCTATGCGGCTTGTCTGCCATTATAGACAACCGTTATTGATTGGCGATCAGGGCATCTGCAAATTCACTGCATTTTACTTCCGTTGCATTATCCATCAGGCGGGCAAAATCATAGGTGACGGTTCTATTTGCTATCGTTTTATCCATGGCTGCGATAATACGATCGGCTGCTTCAGTCCACCCGAGATAGCGCAACATCATTTCCCCGGACAGGATCAGTGAACCCGGATTGACCTTGTCCTGATTGGAATATTTGGGTGCAGTTCCATGCGTTGCCTCGAAGATGGCATGACCGGTATCGTAATTGATGTTGCCGCCGGGTGCGATGCCGATACCCCCTACCTGGGCCGCGAGTGCATCGGAAAGATAATCACCATTCAGGTTCATGGTGGCAATGATATCGAATTCAGTAGGGCGGGTTAATACCTGTTGCAGTGTAATATCAGCAATCGCATCCTTGATGAGAATCTTGCCTGACTGCAACGCTGCTTCCTGCTCTGCGTTGGCCGCCTTACTGCCTTTTTCCGCCTTGGTACGTTCCCACTGGTCCCAGGTATAGGTGCGGTCTGCAAATTCTGATTCGGCCAGCCGGTAGCCCCAGTTCCGGAAGGCACCCTCGGTAAATTTCATTATGTTGCCTTTATGGACAAAGGTGATGCTTTTCCTGTTGTTTGCAACCGCATAGTTGATGGCAGCCCTGACCAGGCGTTCCGTGCCTTCTCTGGAAACGGGTTTGATGCCGATGCCGGATGTGTCCGGGAAACGGATCTTCTGGTAATAATTCGGGAATTCCTCCCGGAACAGCTTGAGGAAACGTGCGTTTTCCTCGGTACCATTTTCCAGTTCGATACCGGCGTAGATATCTTCTGTGTTTTCGCGGAAGATCACCATGTCGACGGATTCCGGATGTTTGACCGGTGACGGCACCCCTTTAAACCAGCGCACCGGCCGCAGGCAGACATACAAATCGAGGATCTGTCGAAGCGCGACATTAAGAGAACGGATCCCGCCACCGATGGGGGTGGTTAACGGCCCCTTGATGGCGACCAGATATTGCCGGCAGGCAGCCAGGGTTTCCTCCGGGAGCCAGCTACCACACACGGCATTGGCCTTCTCGCCGGCATATACCTCCAGCCAGTGTATACGTCGTTTACCCTGGTAGGACCTGGCAACGGCAGCATCCAGTACCCGGACTGTCGCCCGCCAGATATCAGGCCCGATGCCATCCCCTTCAATGAAGGGGATAATGGGGTTATCAGGGACATCCAGTTTGCCCCTGGTTAGGGTGATTTTATCTCCGCCCGAAGGGGGTGTTAACGTGATTGCCAATGGTCAATCCTCATAGTAAAGGGTTTGATATCAACGGTATTTGCAACGTATTTGAATAATAGTTTAAATATTGTGCAGTGCACCAACAGCGGATTTAACCAGTTACTGTCCATGCACTGACTGTTTTTATTGCTTGTGAAGAATTTAATTTTTTCTTGTTAGTGTAACGGTCATCAGTATACATGATTACATGGATAGTCACGTAGCCGATTGACATATATACATAAATTCACTAATGTTATACCAAAGCGCCGATTTGAAATTCAGCTTGCGGGCGCGGAACAAATACAGCTAAAGAGAGCCTGACCTGCTTTAGCATATGCTGAATGCGGGTTTTTTAGTGCCTATCGTAATCGTGTCCCCCGCATTCGAATCGCACGCTGTGAGGCTGACCCTTTTTGGTGGTAATTATCCGGAGGTCAAGATGTCCAAGATCAATCCTGAACAATACGGAGTAAACACCTGTGCTGTACGGGCAGGCCAGTTGCGTAGCCCGGAGGGTGAACACAGCGAACTGATCTTCGCCAGCTCCAGTTTTGTCTTTGCCAATGCGGCCGAGGCGGCGGCACGCTTTAGCGGAGACAGTCCGGGCAATATCTATTCCCGTTTTACCAACCCCACTGTGCGTACCTTTGAAGAGCGGCTGGCCGCCATGGAAGGGGGTGAACGCTGTATCGGCACCGCCTCGGGTATGAGCGCGATCCTCAGCACCTGTCTGGCCCTGTTACGGTCTGGTGATCACATCGTGTCTTCCCGGAGCATCTTTGGCACCACGGTCAGTCTGTTTGACAATATATTAACGAAGTTCGGTATTGCAACGACATTTGTGGCATTAACCGACTATGCCGGCTGGGAACAGGCCATCCGGCCCCAGACCCGTCTGCTGTTTCTGGAAACCCCCTCGAATCCTCTCATGGAGATCGCCGATATTGCCCGTCTGGCCGAACTGGCTAGAAGGCACAACTGCCTGCTGGTAGTCGATAACTGCTTTTGTACACCGGTCCTGCAACAACCTTTAAAATTGGGGGCGGATATCATCATCCATTCGGCGACCAAGTACCTCGATGGCCAGGGGCGCTGTGTCGGTGGTGCGGTGATTGGCAGTGAGGCCTTGCTGGGGGAGGATATTTTCGGATTCCTGCGCACGGCCGGTCCAAGCATGAGTCCCTTCAATGCCTGGGTCTTCCTGAAAGGACTGGAGACATTACATGTACGGATGCGGGCTCATTGTGAAAATGCAATGCAGATTGCCGGGTGGCTGGAGCAACAACGGGGTGTAACCCGGGTCTTTTATCCCGGTCTGCAATCACATCCACAGCACGAACTGGCCTCAACACAGCAACAGGGTTACGGCGGGATTGTCAGCTTTGAGGTGCCGGGGGGGAAACCGACGGCCTGGCAAGTCATTGATGCGACGAATGTCTTTTCCATTACCGCCAATCTCGGAGACACCAAGAGCACCATCACCCATCCGGCGACCACGACACACCATCGGTTGACGGATATTCAACGCGCCGAGTCGGGAATCACGGATGGACTAATCCGGTTGTCTGTCGGGCTGGAGGATGTGGACGATCTGAAACGCGATCTCCTGGCCGGGCTGACAGGTCTGGTTGCATGAATATCTCTTGCATCTCCCGGAAGGCAGGCTCGGATCTTCATCCTCATGGATTTCAGGCATTGATCTGTGGCAGAATGGCAACCCGGTTTCTGGGGGTAATGCTGTTAACTGTTTTTTTCGCTGCACTATATAACGATATAGTTACCCGCCGGGATGCAACCATCATCGGCGGCAGAAAACTAATACAAGCTATAACGGACATTTCCGTAGACAATTCCATCAATTCGAGACTGGAGGCTTCATATCATGCCAGGACGTAACTTTTTATTTATTCCAGGCCCAACCACTGTGCCACAACGTATCAGGAATGCCATGGCGATAGAGCAGGAAGACATGCGCTCCACGGACTTCCCGAAATTCACCCTGTCATTGTTCGCAGACCTGAAGAAGATATTCAAGACTGAAACCGGTCGTGTTTTTATTTTCCCGTCGTCAGGCACCGGGGCATGGGAAGCCGCTGTAACCAACACCTTATCCCCTGGTGACAAGGTATTGATGTCCGGGTTTGGTCATTTCAGTAATCTCTGGATTGATTTATGCCAGCGCCATGCGCTGGATGTCCAGGCACTGGAAGTGGAATGGGGTAAAGGCGTCCCTGTTGAGAAATATGCAGATATCCTTGCAGCAGATAAAAAACACGAGATCAAGGCGGTTTTTGCAACCCAGAATGAAACCGCAACAGGCGTGGCAAGTGACATTGCGGGGGTGCGCAAGGCGATGGATGCCTGCAAGCATCCGGCCCTGTTGTTTGTTGACGGGGTAAGTTCGGTTGCCTCGATTGATTTCCGCATGGATGAATGGGGTGTGGATCTGTGCGTCAGCGGCTCCCAGAAAGGGTTTATGTTGCCAACCGGTCTGGGTCTTGTCTGTGCCAGTCAGAAGGCGCTTGCGGCCCGTAAGGAAGCCAGGCTGTATCGTACTTTTTTCAGTTTTGATGACATGATTACGGCCAATGATAATGGCTTCTTCCCGTATACCCCGGCCACCATCCTGATGCGTGGTCTGCGTGAATCCGTCAATATGCTGCTTGAAGAAGGCCTTGAGAATGTCTTTGCCCGTCACAACCGCATGGCCAATGCCGTCCGCGCGGCGGTTGAGGCCTGGGGCATGAAGACGATAGCAAGGGAACCCAGGTGGTATTCCGATACCGTTACCGCGGTGGCGACACCGGAAGGTTTTGACGGGAATGAGGTTGTACGTCATGCCTATAAGTATTACAACCTTGCCCTGTCCGTGAGTCTGTCCAAGATCGCCGGCAAGGCATTTCGCATAGGCCATCTGGGTGACCTGAACGAGATGATGGTACTCACCCCCATAGCGGGTGCAGAGATGGCGATGAAGGATCTGGGGCTGCCGGTTAAACTCGGTAGTGGTGTTGCCGCTGCCCAGGAGTATCTGCGCTCGACTGCCAAACCAAGATTTTAACAAGGCAGGCCGGGGTAATTGATGAGAACGGGACCTTACACCAGGATCTGTTCTGTATTTTTGGTGAACTTAACTAATCTATTGTAGATATAGCGGAGGGTAAGGCATGAGTTTTACTCAATATGAACAGGCCCGTGCACGGCTGCAGCGAAGCGAACTGGCTGTACCGGGCTCAAATCCGAAGATGTTTGAAAAAGCGGCCAGGAGTGAAGCCGATTACATCTTCCTGGATGTCGAGGATGCGGTCGTGCCGGATGACAAGGTACAGGCACGCAAGAATATTATCGTGGCACTGAATGACATTGACTGGGGCGACAAGACCATGTCCGTGCGTATCAATGGACTGGATACCCATTATATGTACCGTGATGTCGTTGATATCGTCGAACAGGCGGGGAAACGCCTCGACACCATCCTGATCCCGAAAGTCGGTACGCCATCGGATGTGTATGTTGTCGATTGCATGCTGACCCAGATTGAACAGGCGGTGGGTCTCAAGCACCGGATCGGGATCGAGTGTCTGATCGAAACGGCCCTGGGTGGCGCCAATGTCATGGCGATTGCCCAGTCCAGCAAACGTCTGGAGGCGCTGCATTTCGGGGTTGCCGATTATGCGGCGAGCATGCGTGCCCGTACCACCAATATCGGCGGCCTGAATCCCGATTACCAGTGCGATGGTGCGCTGGCTGATCAGTGGCATGCCGCACTGGTCAACATGGCCACCGCCTGCCGCGCTTATGGCCTGCGTGCCATCGATGGTCCGTTTGGTGATTTCAGCGACCCCGAGGGTTATCGTGCTGCCGCCAGGCGTGTTGCCGCCCTGGGTTATGAGGGTAAGTGGGCCATTCATCCATCCCAGATTGACCTGGCCAATGAAGTCATGTCGCCGCCGGAAAAAGAGGTGACACGCGCCCGCCGTATCCTTGAGGCACTTGCAGAAGCGGCCAAGGCCGGCAAGGGGGCTGCGCAACTGGATGGCAAGATGATCGATATCGCCTCCGAGCGCATGGCAAAGAATGTCCTTAAACAGGCTGAAGCAATCGCTGCAAAGCCAAAATAGCTATGAATTTTCAAAACAGGAGGGTGTAATCGTGGACATCCATGAATATCAAGCAAAAGAGATTCTCTCTGATTACGGCGTACCCATTGCCCAGGGAGGACTGGCCTACAGCCCTGAACAGGCGACCTACCGCGCCCAGGAAATCGGTGGAGATGTCTGGATCGTCAAGGCACAGATCCATTCCGGTGCCCGTGGCAAGGCAGGAGGCATCAAAATGTGCAGGACAGAACATGAGGTCTGGGATGCCGCGGATGAACTGCTCGGCAAGAAGCTGATAACAAACCAGACCGGGCCGCAGGGCAAGGTCTGTCATCGGTTGTATATCGAGGCCGGCGCCGAAATCGAACGTGAGATCTATCTGGGATTCGTGCTGGATCGTCATATGGAACGTGTCGCCGTGGTGGCGTCCGGTGAAGGCGGCATGTCAATTGAGGATATCGCATCTGAAAAACCGGGGTCGCTGATCCGCATTGCCGTTGAGCCTGCCGTTGGTATGCAGCCTTTCCAGGCGCGCGAGATTGCCTTTGCACTGAAACTGGATAAAGCCCATGTGAATCAGGCCGTCACAGCGATCCTGGGTTGTTACCGTGCCATGCGCGATCTGGATGCCACCATGATTGAAATCAATCCGCTGGTCCTGACCAAACAGGGTGGACTCCTGGCACTGGATGCAAAGATGTCCTTTGATGACAATGCCCTGTTCCGGCATTCGAATATTTCCGAATTTCGGGATAAATCACAGGAAGACCCGCGCGAGATGAAGGCGGCTGATCGGGGCCTGAGCTATGTTGGTCTGGACGGCAATATCGGTTGCATCATTAACGGTGCCGGTCTGGCCATGGCCACCATGGATATGATCAAGCATGCGGGTGGCGAACCTGCCAATTTTCTGGATATCGGGGGCGGTGCCTCCCCCGAGCGCACGGCAAAGGCGTTTACTCTGGTGCTTTCCGATGACAAGGTGCAAACGATACTGGTAAATATATTCGCCGGGATCAATCGTTGCGACTGGATCGCGGATGGTGTCATTCAGGCCTTGCACAAGATCGACCTCAAGGTTCCACTGGTGGTCCGGCTTGCCGGTACCAATGTGGATGAAGGCAGAAAGATGCTGAAGGACAGCGGTCTTCCCATCATCATGGCGGATACACTGGAAGACGCCGCGTTCAAAGCAGTTGCAGCCTGGAAAAAAGCGACCGGTAAATAGGGGAGAATATCAATGTCTATTTTGTTAGATGAAAGAACTAAAGTAATCGTCCAGGGTTTCACCGGTCAGACCGGAACTTTCCATTCGACCGAGATGATTGAATACGGCACCAATATTGTGGGAGGTGTCACCCCGGGCAAGGGCGGGACCAGGCATCTGGATCGTCCGGTATTCAATACGCTGAAAGACGCTGTTGCAGCGACGGGAGCCAATGCAAGTATTGTTTTTATCCCGCCGCCATTTGCCGCCGATGGCATCATGGAAGCCGCCGATGCCGGTATCAAGTTTTGTGTGGCGATCACCGATGGTATTCCGTCTCAGGATATGATTCGGGTCAAGCGTTACATGCGCCGCTACAGGGCCGAAGAAAAAATGATCCTGACCGGCCCCAACTGTGCCGGTTCCATCAGCCCCGGAAAATGCATGATGGGTATCATGCCCGGGCATATCTATATACCTGGACCCATCGGCATCATTGGCCGCTCCGGTACGCTTGGATATGAGGCTGCCTCACAGCTGAAAGGACTGGGCATTGGTGTTTCCAGCAGTATCGGGATCGGGGGCGATCCCATTAACGGCAGTTCCTTCAAGGATCACCTGATGCTTTTTGAGGAGGACCCCGAAACCAGGGTCGTGATCATGATCGGTGAGATCGGCGGTCCGCAGGAGGCAGAGGCTGCCAGGTGGGCAAAGGACAACATGACAAAACCGCTGATCGGCTACATTGCCGGACTGACCGCGCCGAAAGGCCGTCGTATGGGACATGCCGGTGCCATCATTTCTGCCTATGGTGAAAGTGCAGCGGAAAAGGTGGAGGTCCTGCGTGAGTGCGGGGTGACGGTAGCACCCAATCCTTCTACCTTTGGCCCTATCGTCAAGGAAATCATGGCCAGGATCAGTTAAGCATTGTTAACCGTGATCCGGTGATCACAGCATGATTACCGGGTCACGATTATCATGTCATATTGCATCTGCGTGATGTCAGGCGTAGATGATCAGTCGATGCGCCGGCAAATTGACCAGGTGGGGGAGATAGAAAGTGAGTAAGCCTAAAGTCATTATTACCCGTCGGTGGCCACAGGAAGCGGAAGCCAGGGCCATGGAATGGTTTGACGCCCGGTTGAATAAAGAGGACAAACCGATGTCCGTTGCTGAATTGCAGGAGGCACTGCGAACGGCAGATGCTGTTTGTCCGACGGTGTCGGATGCGATTTCGGCAGAGGTTCTGAATGCCACACCCCTCAGATGCAAAATCCTGGGTAATTTCGGCGTCGGTTTTAATCACATCGATCTCAATGCGGCCAGGGAACGCGGCCTGGTGGTGACCAATACCCCTGATGTCCTGACCGACTGTACTGCCGATATCGCCATGACCTTGATGTTGATGGTGGCACGCAGGACTGGTGAGGGTGAACGCCATGTACGGAACAGGGAATGGACTGGCTGGCGGCCGACACATATGATAGGTACCAAGGTGACGGGCAAGACACTGGGTTTGATCGGGATGGGCCGCATAGCCCGTGCCATGGCACACAAGGCGCATCATGGTTTCAATATGAGGATTATCTTTACCGATCCCTATCCACCTCCACAGGAGGTTATTGATGCCCTGCAGGCAGAAGCAAGAGGTAGCATAGAGGATGTTTTGAGGGAGGCGGATTTTGTCTCGCTGCACTGCCCGGGTGGCAAGGAAACCTGGCATTTGATCAATGACGAACGCCTGGCAATGATGAAATCTTCGGCATTCATTATCAACAGTGCCCGTGGTGATGTCATTGACCCGCAGGCACTGGTAAGGGCCTTGAAAAATGGTACTATCGCCGGTGCCGGTCTTGATGTTTATGAGGGTGAACCAAAGGTGCAGGAAGAATTCCTGGCGATGAATAATATCGTCCTGTTCCCGCATCTGGGCAGTGCCACCATGGAAACGCGTGTTGCGATGGGACTGCGTGCGCTGGAAAACGTCAAGACCTTTTTTGACAATCAGGAACCAAGGGACAGGGTCGTGTAAATACATCAGGCAGGAGGATATTTGTGCCCACTGGCGCCGAAGGGACAATTATTTCAGGGCAGGATATTGACAGCTTATCGGCCGCTTATGCAAAACACGTTGTCGACCTTCTGACAGGACAGTTGAAAATCGTTATCCAGGTTCGTCACCCGGAAATTCTTGTCCTGTTTCAGGGGGGGAGTCCGGTCCCTGACAATAACAGGGAACTCCTGCTTGGGGTGTTGCAGGCCTGGGGCATCTGGTTTCAGCTGCTCAATGTGGCTGAAGAAAATACGGCGATGCGGCGCCGGCGCCTGACTGAAAAGGTCAGGGGCCTTGAACACGTACCGGGCACCTTTGCCAATGTTTTCATGCAGGCAGCAGAGTCAGGTATCAGGGCAGGGGATATTCAGTCTCTCCTGAACAGTGCACATATCCGTCCTACCATCACGGCCCATCCGACAGAAGCCAAGCGTGTTACCGTCCTTGAGATCCATCGCCGGATTTATGTATTACTGTACCGGATGGAAAGTACGCGCTGGACACCACGGGAGCGCCAGAATTTTGTGGATATGCTGCGAAACGAAATTGAGCTGTTGTGGCTGACGGGTGAACTGCGTCTGGAAAAACCGTCCGTCGCCCAGGAAGTGGCCTGGGGCTTGCATTTCTTTGAACAGACGCTTTTCGAACGCGTACCGGAAACACTGGCGCGGTTAAAGCTGGCCTTGCAGATCTTCTATCCTGGACAGCCGTTTTCGATCCCGCCTTTCTTCCAGTTCGGTTCATGGATTGGCGGTGACCGTGATGGCAATCCATTTGTGACAAATGAGGCTACAAAACAGACACTGTACAGGAATCGCAGTTTCGTATTACATCGTTATCAGAAAAGATTGAATGAGTTGATACAGAAACTGAGTATTTCCAGAAATGCCATCCGCATTTCAGAAACATTCGAAAAGTCACTGCAGCGGGTGCTTGATCAATCGGGTATGGGGAAGGAATTGTCCTCACGCAATCCTGGCGAGGTATTCAGGCAATTCACTGTCTGCATGCTGCTCAAACTGGGTGGGACTGTTTCTGCGCAGGACGGCGGGCCGACGGAAGGCATACGCTATCAAACGGCGGATGAATTCATCTCTGAACTGAAATGCCTGGAACAGGGTCTGATCGATGCCGGATGTCAGCAGATAGCTTCTGCACTGGTGACATCGCTGCGACAGGAGGCAGAGGCATTCCGGTTCCGGACGGTCCGGCTGGACCTGAGAGAGAATTCCACCACCATCAACAATGCACTTGCAGGAATATGGCGGGTGTCCCATGCTGGTAAAGCACCTCCCGAACCGCATACCAGGAACTGGAAAAGCTGGCTGTTATCCGAACTTGCACGACCCCTGAATGATCTGCCCGAATTTACCGCACTGGAGGCATCGGCAGAATCGACGCTGGGACTGTTTAAACTGGCCGCCGGGACGATCAATGAACTCGACCGCGAGGCATTCGGAAACTTCATCCTCAGCATGACACGGTCGGTGGCTGACATACTGGGTGTTTACGTACTGGCGAAATTCGCAGGTCTGTTTGCCGACAGGGAAGGGACAGAAAATTGTCGATTACCCATCGTCCCGCTTTTTGAAACGATTGAAGATTTGCAGCGCGCACCCGTGATTATGAAAGAGTTACTGAATACACCGGTCGTCAAACGATCGGTGAAGGGACTGGGAGGTATCCAGGAAGTGATGATCGGTTATTCAGATTCGAATAAGGATGGTGGTTATTTCACGGCAAACTGGGAACTGACCAGGGCCCAGGTAAAACTGACCAACATCGGTACCGAGTGCAATATCCCCATCACTTTTTTCCACGGGCGCGGGGGTTCGGTCAGCCGGGGCGGGGCCCCGACGGGGTATGCCATTGCCGCGCAACCGGCTGGTTCGGTGCATGGACAGATGCGCATTACCGAACAGGGGGAAGTCGTGTCATCAAAATATGCCAATGCCGGAACGGCGCAATACCAGATGGAACTGCTGGCGGCCAGTGTCTTTGAGCATACCCTGAAGTCACTTGATGAGGATGAACTCAAACCGAATGCAGAATTCAACGAGGCGATGGAGGCACTTTCCAGTCTGGCCTATGTGAGTTACCGGAAGTTTGCCGAAACAGAGGGGCTGGTTGATTACTACAGCGCGGCCAGTCCCGTCGAGGAGCTGGCCAGGATGAATATCGGTTCACGCCCGGCCCGACGCTTCGGTGCCAAATCACTCAATGACCTGCGTGCCATCCCCTGGGTTTTTGCCTGGACACAGAACCGGCACCTGGTGCCGGGCTGGTATGGTGTCGGTACGGCCTTGCAAAGTTTTATCAAGGTGCGCAGTGAGAGCGGTGAAGACCTGTTACGTCAGATGTTCAGTGAATCACGCCTGTTCCGGCTGATCATCGATGAAGTGGAAAAAACATTGGCGCTGGTTGATCTGGATGTCGCCATGCAATATGCCGGACTGGTACCGGATGAAAGGACAAGAAATGGCATCTTTTCCATGATCAGGGAAGAATATCAACTCAGCACGGACATGGTGCTCTGGATTACGGGGGAAAAAAGCCTCTGCGAGCGGTTCCGGGTTTTCAGCCAGAAGCTGAACAGGCGTTCTGCTATCCTGCATCAGGCAGGGATTGAACAGGCTGGACTCGTCGCGAAATATCGCAGAAATGCAGAAAACAATGAAATAGAGGCCTTGATACCACTGTTGCTTTCCATTAATTGTGTCAGTGCGGGTCTTGGCTGGACCGGTTAACCAGACAGGCCCTTTTCCGCCAATACTGCGTACCCGGGTGCGTTTTACTCGCTGGAAAGGTGCAGGCTTATGGATTTGCCAATGAACTTTGTAATCTCATTGATATCTACGTTTATGAAGCAAGTGTCAACCTGATTGATTAATTTTCTGGCCCATCAGGACTGTCCACAATTTAATTATTTCCTATAAAATACACCAGGCCAACACCGGACACCGCGACCATGCTCAAAGTCTACAAACTGGATGATCA
>Ga0154767_1123_pt2 | contig 19492 bp, 14 predicted proteins | sample Rifle2008BG16ft_FD_105775 | JGI IMG/M metagenome (GOLD analysis project Ga0154767, IMG submission 105775) | Gammaproteobacteria bacterium RBG_16_51_14 | reverse complement strand
ATGCAGGGAATTACCAATGTTGTATCCGGCTGCCCTGAGAAAAGTGTTGGCGATTCCGCCGCCCACGATCAGTTGATCCACCTTCCGGGACAGCGCCTCGAGGATGGTCAGTTTCGTGGATACCTTGGATCCCCCTACAATGGCGACGAGAGGCCTTGCCGGGTCTTTCAATACCTTTGTCAGGGCCTCCAGTTCATTGATCAGAAGGGGGCCGGCACAGGCAACCGGGACATATTTGACAACACCACTAGTTGAGGCCTGGGCCCGGTGGGCCGTGGCAAAGGCATCGTTGACATAAATATCGCACAATTCGGCCATGTGCCTTGACAGTTCTTCATCATTGGCCTTTTCACCGGTCTCAAATCGTGCATTTTCACAAAGTACGACTTCCCCCGCGGTCAGATCAATGCCCTTGATCCAGTTCCGTACCAGTCTGACCTCCCTGCCTAACAGGGTGGACAGGCGTCTGGCAACGGGCGCCATGGAAAATGCCTCATCGAATTTACCCTCCTTGGGGCGGCCCAGATGAGAAACAATGATAGTCGTTGCGCCTGCCTGCATGAGCTGCCGGATGGTCGGCACACTTGCACGAATCCGCGTGTCATCCGCGACTTCGCCATTTTTGAGGGGAACATTGTAGTCTTCCCGGAGCAGTACCCGCTTCCCGGTCAGGTTGAGATCGGTGATTCTGACATAATTTAACATGGGATTAACCTGTCGTTTGTAATCTATTTTGCATTCACCATGGCCATTGTCGTGTCGAGCATGCGGTTGGAAAACCCCCACTCATTGTCATACCAGGCACCCACCTTGATCAGTGTCCCTTCGATGACCTTGGTCAGGTAGGTATCATAAGTGGCTGATGCCGGGTCATGGTTGAAATCAATGGATACCAGCGGCTTGTCGCTATAGGCGAGGATGCCTTTCAGCGTTCCATTTGCCGCATTACGCATCAATGCATTGATTTCATCATGACTGGTTTCGCGGGCGGCGGTAAAACTGAGATCCACCAGGGAAACGTTAATGGTGGGGACACGTATGGCATAACCATCAAGCCTGCCATTCAATTCCGGCAGGACCAGACCGACTGCCGCCGCTGCACCTGTTTTGGTCGGGATCATCGACATCGTGGCGGATCGGGCACGACGCAGGTCGCTGTGAAAAACGTCGGTCAGCACCTGGTCATTGGTGTAGGCATGGATCGTTGTCATGACGCCTCTCAGTACACCGATATTTTCATGCAGGACCTTGACGACCGGTGCAAGGCAATTGGTGGTACAGGAGGCATTGGAAACGACCGTGTGGGATGCCTTTAATGTGCCGTGATTGACGCCATAGACAACGGTGGCATCCACATCACTGCCGCCCGGTGCCGAGATAAGTACTTTCTTTGCCCCGCCTGCAAGATGGGCCCCGGCTTTTGCCTTGGTCTTGAAATGACCGGTTGACTCATGGACAACATCCACGCCCAATTCACCCCATGGCAATTTTGCCGGGTCACGCTCGGAGAAAACGCGGATCCTGTCACCATTTACGATCATATGATCACCGGCAACGGCAACGGTGCCGGGAAATTTTCCGTGAGCGGTGTCATATTGGGTCAGATGTGCATTGGTTTCCGCCGGGCACAGATCATTGATGGCAACGATCTGGAATTCACCGGTCCGGTTTGTTTCATACAAGGCGCGCAGGGTACACCGCCCGATTCGCCCGTAGCCATTAATTCCTATTTTTATTGTCATTGGTTTTTCTCCGGTTTTCGACTCTATCATTCGCAAAACTGTCTTAAACAAGTAAAGATTCGGTAATCCCGGTAAGTATGGCCTCCGTCAGTCCGAAATGTTCGTACAAGACGGCAGCCGGTGCTGATTCTCCGAATCTATCTATGCCCAGCACCATGCCATCGAGGCCGACATACTTCCGCCAATAATCACTTACGCCTGCTTCAACGGCAATACGTTTGCGGCAGGCAGGGGGTAGTACAGTATCCCTGTATTCCTGCGGCTGGGCATCAAATACATCCGTTGAAGGCATGGATACAACCCGTATGCGTTTGCCCCTGTTATTCATTTTCTCCGCCGTATGCATCGCAATGCTGATCTCCGATCCCGTTGCAATTATAATTACATCCGGTTCTTCTGCTCCCCCCGTCAGGATATAGCCGCCGTATTCGATCTGTCTTATCTGTTCATCAGTCCGGAGGATATGGGCCAGTGACTGCCGTGAAAACAGCAACGACGTCGGACCGTTGTCGTTTTCCACCGCCGCCTTCCAGGCGATTGCCGATTCCACCGCATCACAGGGACGCCAGACTGACATATTCGGCATCAGACGCAACGTCGCAGCCTGTTCTACCGCCTGATGGGTCGGACCATCCTCCCCCAGACCGATTGAGTCATGGGTGAACACAAAAATGCTCCGTATTTTCATCAGGGCCGCCATCCGCAATGCGTTCCGTGCATATTCAGAGAACATGAGAAAGGTGGCGCAGTAAGGGATAAAACCACCATGTAACGCGATGCCATTATTGATGGCCGCCATGGCAAATTCACGTACTCCATAATAAATATAGTTGCCATTGGCCGTTTTGCCACCAACCGGTCTGGAACCACTCCATATAGTCAGATTGGAACCGGCCAGATCGGCCGATCCACCGATAAGTTCAGGCAATACCGCACCCAGGCCCTCCAGTGTATTTTGTGATGCCTTGCGCGAGGCAATGGTTTCCGCCTTTGTGCCGGTTTGCCTGATATGGTCTTGTATCGCCATCTGCCAGTTGAACGGGAGCTTGCCCTGCATGCGTCGATTAAATTCGGATGCCAGATCCGGGTAACGTCTGCTGTAAGCCTGGAATATCTCTTGCCACTCCGATTCCAGCCGATGACCGCGCTGGCGGGCATCCCAGGCTGCATAATATTCATCAGGGATGACAAAGGCAGCGTACTGCCAGCCGATGGCATCGCGCACCAGTTTGACCTCTTGCTCCCCCAGCGGGGCACCATGACAGTCCGCCTTGCCTTGTTTGTTGGGGGAACCCCAGCCGATGATCGTGTTACAGCAGATCAGGCTGGGTCGGGTTGTGTCCAGACGCGCCTCATCAAGCGCTGCCTTGATTTGTGCGGTGTCATGACCGTCGATATCGCGGATAACATGCCAGCCATAGGAAGCGAAACGGCCAGCGGTGTCCTCTGTGAACCAGCCGCTGATATCACCGTCGATAGAAACCCGGTTGCTGTCATAGATTGCGATCAGCTTGCCCAGCCCCAGTGTCCCGGCAATGGAACAGGCCTCATGGGATATACCCTCCATCAGACAGCCATCGCCGACAGTGACATAGGTATGGTGATTAACAATAGCAAACCCGTCGCGATTGAATTGTGCCGCAAGCGTGCGTTCAGCCAGTGCCATACCGACTGCGTTCGCCAGACCCTGCCCGAGGGGGCCTGTGGTCGTCTCGATTCCCGGGGTACAGCCATATTCCGGATGGCCAGGGGTTTTTGAATGCAGTTGCCGGAACTGTTTTATCTCATCCAGTGACAGGTCATAGCCGCTAAGATGCAATAATGAATACAACAGCATGGAGCCGTGACCATTGGACATGATGAACCGGTCACGGTCAGGCCATTTCGGGTTCGCAGGATTGTGCCGCAGGAAGTCATTCCACAAAACTTCCGCGATATCGGCCATCCCCATCGGGGCGCCGGGATGACCCGAGTTGGCCTTTTGTACCGCATCCATGCTCAAGGCGCGGATTGCATTGGCCAGTTCACGCCTGGTAAGCATGCGTATCTCCTGCTATGTAAATGTTGTGATCATTCATAACCATGACAACGAAATCGAATCGGGTAATCCTGACGTGCAGGGTATCCGGCATGTCAAAACAGGTTTTTTGTCCATACTTTTTACTGCAATACGAGGGTCTTTCTGCAATCTGTTCAGGTCACAGCAAACAGAAAATTCAAGATGGTATTCCCTAGATCAGGCCATCTCTTATGGTTCTTAAGTACAGTAGACCGCCCATTTTCTCTCATAGGATTTTGCCGGGCAAGTCAGTGTGGATCAGGGACGCCACTTGATGGAACACCCCATGCCGTGGATTTGTTGCCCTGGACCTTCACCGGTCCCGGCGATCCCGACCATGGCTTCAAATAAATCCCGGTTTGCACCGGCAGCGGCAGCCTGCATGCGGCTGGCATCGAAGCGGCCGCGATACTGCAGTTCCAGGTTGGCATTATAGCCAAAAAAATCGGGTGTACAGACGGCCCCGTAAGACTTGGCAACCGTCTGGAATTCATCGTACAGATAGGGGAATGGGTAGTCGAAATCCCCGGCGATTTTCTGCATGTTTTCGAAGGAATCCTCCGGATAATCGGTTGGGTCATTGGGCATGATCCCGACACTGCCTATCCCGTACCCCATGAGTTCCCTTGCCGTTTGCACCAGGCGTGCCTGAATGGCCTTGACGTATGGGCAATGATTGCATATGAACATAATCAAGGTCCCGTTCTCCCCCTGGCAATCATTCAGGCTCCAGTGTTTTCCATCAATGCCTGGCAGGGTAAAATCAGGCGCCTTCTGTCCAAAATCGCAGACCGGTGTTTCAGTCAATGCCATGAATGAAATACTCCATTTATGATAAACTCGCAGGGGAAAAGCTTGTCCATATTGTAAATCGATTGCGGGCAGAAAGTCCGAATTTCGTGTCATCAACCGATAAAAACGCTAGACTTGCGCACCTGAATTGAATACCCGGGGCATTTTTATGATCGATAATTATCTATTCACATCAGAGTCAGTTTCTGAAGGGCATCCTGACAAGGTTGCCGACCAGGTTTCGGATTCTGTGGTGGATGCCATCATCAGTGCAGATAAAAAAGCACGCATTGCATGTGAGACGCTGATAACGACGGGAATGATTGTCGTTGCCGGTGAAATTTCAACCTCTGCCACCCCGGATATCCCGGGCATAGTACGCAAGACAGTGCGTGATATCGGGTATACAAGCTCGGACATCGGGTTTGATGCCGATACCTGTGCCGTTCTGGTTTCCATGGACAAGCAATCACCTGATATCGCCATGGGCGTGAATGAATCCGAAGGGCATGAGCAGGGTGCCGGTGATCAGGGTCTGATGTTCGGTTTTGCATGCAACGAGACAGAAACATTAATGCCTGCGCCGATTGATTACGCCCATCGGCTGGTCAGACGCCAGGCAGAAGTACGCAAAAACGGTACCTTGCCGTGGTTACGACCGGACGCAAAAAGCCAGGTGACGTTTCGCTATAAAAACGGGTCTCCCTGTGCAATCAGTGCCGTCGTCCTGTCGACACAGCATGCGCCCGACATCGAAATTTCCATGCTGAGGGAAGCCGTCAGGGAAGAGATCATCAATCCTGTCCTGCCGGCGGGATGGGTCAGTAAAGATACCCTTTTTCACATCAACCCGACGGGGCGTTTTGTCGTTGGTGGACCCATGGGTGATTGTGGTCTTACCGGGCGCAAGATTATTGTTGATACCTATGGCGGCATGGCACGCCATGGCGGGGGCGCCTTTTCCGGCAAGGATCCTTCCAAGGTGGATCGTTCTGCAGCCTATGCAGCCCGCTATGTTGCCAAGAATATTGTTGCTGCCGGTCTGGCTGATCGTTGCGAGATCCAGGTCTCCTATGCCATCGGTGTGGCTGAACCCACCTCGATCAGTGTGGATACTTTCGGTACCGGTATTGTTAACGAGGCGCGTCTGGTCTCTGTTATCCGGGAACTCTTTGATTTGCGCCCCAAGGGGATCATTGCCATGCTGGATTTGCTGAGGCCCATTTATCTGGCAACCGCTGCCTATGGTCACTTCGGACGCCAGGATATCGATTTGCCATGGGAAAGGACAGACAAGGCCGTGGTGTTGAGAGATGCACTGGGGGTCAAGCGCGCCGTTGCGGGGAGCGCATGATTTGTTTATGAATGGTTTTTTTCATCTGACAGGATTACCTGCAAGGAATATTTAATGAGTAGTCAGCCAATAACCAACCTGAAACCCGATTACAAGGTTGCCGATGTCAAACTCGCCGAGTGGGGCAGAAAAGAGATTGCCATGGCGGAAAAGGAAATGCCGGGCCTGATGGCCCTGAGAGAGGAATTTCATGGGCGGAAACCACTCTCAGGTGCCCATATTGCGGGTTGCCTGCACATGACAATCCAGACGGCAGTCCTCATTGAAACACTGACGGTCCTGGGTGCAAAGGTACGCTGGTCTTCCTGCAATATTTTTTCAACCCAGGATCATGCGGCAGCGGCGATTGCCGTGACCGATGTCCCTGTATTTGCCTGGAAAGCGGAAACAGAGAAAGAGTTCTGGTGGTGTATTGAACAGACGATCTTCGGACCGGACAACTGGCGGCCGAACATGATCCTGGACGATGGCGGGGACCTGACCCGGATCATGCATGACAAGTATCCGGACCTGCTCCGGGACGTGCGCGGGCTTTCCGAGGAAACAACGACCGGTGTGCACCGCCTGTATGAAATGATGGATCAGGGTTTACTCCTGGTCCCAGCCATCAATGTCAATGATTCCGTGACGAAGTCCAAATTTGATAATCTCTACGGATGTCGTGAATCGCTCATTGACGGGATTAAACGCGCCACCGATGTCATGGTGGCCGGCAAGATTGTCGTTATCTGCGGTTATGGTGATGTCGGCAAAGGCTGTGCCCAGGCGATGCGCGGAATGGGCGCCACCGTGCTGATAGCCGAGATTGATCCAATCTGTGCCCTCCAGGCCGCGATGGAAGGTTACCGGGTTGTGACCATGGATGAGGTTGCCGGCAAGGGAGATATCTTTGTCACGGCAACGGGTAATCTGAAGGTGATTACCCATGCGCACCTGTTGGCCATGAGAGATGAGGCCATTGTTTGTAATATAGGACACTTTGACAGTGAGATTGATGTCGCCAGTCTGAGGCAATATCAATGGGTAAATATCAAACCGCAGGTGGATCATGTCATTTTCCCAGATGGCAAGCGCATCATCCTGCTGGCGGAAGGACGTCTCGTGAATCTTGGTTGCGCGACCGGCCACCCCAGCTTTGTCATGTCTGCTTCATTTACCAATCAAGTACTGGCACAGATAGAACTGTGGAACAACCGCAAGGACTATGCAGTCGGGGTCTATACCCTGCCCAAGCGCCTGGATGAAAAGGTCGCCTCGCTGCATCTCAGGAAAGTGGGGGCAAATCTGACCAGGTTGACCCAGGAGCAGGCTGATTATATCGGGGTTCCCGTGGAAGGCCCGTACAAGCCGGATTACTATCGGTATTAAGGACTGAGGACTAAGAACCAGTGACCAAGATGATAATATCTGATGGATGCACAAAAGAAATTCAAAGCCAAATTCAGTTTTGAGTTTTTCCCGCCCAAGACACCTGAAGCGGTCAGCAGGTTGCAGGAAACACAACAACGGCTGGCAAGGTTATGCCCGGATTTTTTTTCAGTCACCTTTGGTGCCGGCGGCAGTACCCGCGATCGTACCTTTGAGACGGTACAGGATATCAAGGAGAAGACGGCTATCGAAGCTGTGCCGCATATTTCCTGTATTGGCCATTTTGAAAATGAAATCAGGGAGATGCTCGAACTGTATTGCAACAATGGCATCCAACATCTGGTCGTATTACGTGGTGATCTTCCCTCAGGCTCTGCCGGTGGCTATGGTCAGTTCCGCCATGCAAATGAACTGGTTGAGTTTATCCGGAGCGTGACCGGGGGCCATTTTCATATTGATGTTGCGACCTATCCGGAGTTTCACCCCCAGGCGCCTGCGGCCAGCGTAGATTTAAAAAACTTCAAGCGTAAGGTGGATGCCGGTGCGAACAGTGCGATAACACAATACTTCTTTAATCCCTATGCCTATTACCGGTTTATTGACAGCTGTGAGAAACTGGATATCGATATCCCAATCGTGCCGGGGATCATGCCGATCACCAACAGCTCCCAGTTGATCCGTTTTTCCGAAGCCTGCGGGGCCGAAATACCCCGCTGGATCCTGAAGCGGTTACAGGAATTCGGTGATGACAGGACTTCTATCCGAAGTTTCGGCATCGATGTTGCCACAGAACTATGTAAGGACTTACTCGCAAATGATGCCCCTGGTTTGCATATCTTTACCATGAACCAGGCAGCGGCATCGGAGGCAATCTGGGAGAATCTGGGATTATGTGATCGCATCAGCAACGGACAGCCAGCCCATATTTCAGGTTGATTCCGTATTCAGGCGTAAATACGGCAACCCATTTCTTTCAAAAACGCTCGCTTTTCTCTTTTTTCTTCGCCATATTTGTAATCTGGGTAACTTGCCCAAAGCGGGCCTGGCCCGGATGGTCATCCGTATTAAATATTGAGGAATCAATATCTTGTCTGATAATCCTGAAACGGCAGATATTTTTGCATCCGATCACAAACCTGCCCTGTTGCTGGTGGATGATGATCCCCTGATTGTGGAAGCCCTGTCGTTGATCCTGGAAGACGAGTTTCATGTTTATACTGCTGACAGCGAGAGGCAGGTAAAGGCACTTCTGCAAAGGCTGGAAATAATCCCTTCACTGGCCCTGGTTGATCTTGGTTTGCCGCCCTTTCCCCATGCGCCTGATGAAGGTTTCAAGGTAATCGAGGAACTGCCGGTCTATAATCCCGACATCAAGATCCTGGTCCTTTCCGGACAAGATGAAAAGACGAATATCCAGCATGCATTGACACTGGGTGCGGTCGATTTCATCACCAAACCATGTGATATCCCGTTGCTGAAGGCGCGGCTGCGGCACCAGTTGATGATGTTGCAGGCTGAACTGGCCCAGAAAAAGGATGCAACCCGGGATGAGAGTCTGCTCGGCGAAAGCATGGCCATCAACACCCTGCATGCCCTGACCAGGCAATTTGCAGACACACCCTACCCGGTATTGGTGGAAGGAGAGTCAGGGTGTGGCAAGGAGTTGATCGCACATTATTTACACGACTACAGCTCGCGGGCAGCGGCCCCTTTCCTGAGCATCAACTGTGCTGCCTTTTCGGCAGAATTGCTTGAAGCGCAGCTATTCGGTCATGCCAAAGGCTCATTTACCGGGGCAAGCGTGGCCAAGGCCGGTTTTTTTGAAGAAGCGGGAGAAGGCAGCCTGCTGCTTGATGAAATCGGGGAACTGCCATTGGGACTGCAGGCAAAATTACTGCGGGTCCTGGAAAACGGCGAGTATTACCGGCTCGGTGAAACCCATGCCAGGGTCTCGTTTGCGCGGATTATCGCCGCTACTAATCGTGATCTCAGGGAAGAAGTGCGTACCGGTCGTTTTCGCCAGGATCTCTATCATCGCCTCAACGTACTCACCCTGCATGTCCCGCCGTTACGGGAACGTGACCGGGACTGTTTGTTACTACTGGATCATTTTCGCAAGATATATGTTACGGGTGGCACACCGTTTACCCTGGACAAGGAAGCCGAGGGTTGTTTGCTTGCGTATGCATTTCCGGGAAATATACGGGAATTAAAAAATATTGTTATCCGTCTGAATGCAAAGTATCCGGGTAAATTGATTGGAATCGATGCCTTGCAGGCGGAAATGGAGCGAGACTATAAATCTGCTGGAATTGACGCGGGCCAATCCGTGGATAACACGGCAAGGCAGGAACTGCTACAAAGGGGATTCCATCTGGATGAGGTACTGGAAAAATGGGAGAAGCGCTATATCAATGCCGCACTTGAATTGTGCAATGGCAACCTGAGCAAGGCGGCGCGGATGCTTGGCATAAATCGTACTACACTTTATAGCAGGCTGCAGCGAATGACCACAAGTGTACCGGAATAGAGATTGATTTATGTATAACGATTACTATGGACTCAGGCAGGCCCCCTTCAGGATCACTCCGGATACACGTCTGTTTTTCCCGGGCGGAAACCGTGGTGCCGTGCTCGATGCGCTGGTTTATGCCATCACCAGTGGAGAGGGTATCGTTAAGGTAGTCGGTGAGGTGGGCAGTGGGAAAACCATGCTGTGCCGCATGCTGGAGCAGGAATTGCCGGCCAGTGTCGAGATCGTTTATTTCGCCATGCCCAGTCTGGCACCCGAGAATATCCTGCATGCAATTGCTTTTGAGCTGAAACTGCCTGTTACGCAAGTCGATAGTCGCCTGCAAGTGATGAATCTCCTGCAAGAGTATCTGTTGCAAAGGCACTCTGAAAACAGGCAAGTCGTGCTCTTTATTGAAGAGGCCCAGGGTATGCCGATTGCAACACTGGAAGAAATACGGCTGTTGAGCAATCTGGAAACACAACAACACAAACTGTTGCAGATTGTCATGTTTGGCCAGCCGGAACTGGATGAAATGATTGCCAATAGGGAAATCCGGCAATTGAAGGAACGGATTACCTACAGTTTTCAACTGGCACCGTTCAGACAGGCGGATATCAGGGATTACCTCAATGCCCGTCTGCGTACCTGTGGTTATCGTGGCGGTGAGTTATTCAACACCTCGGCAGTGAAGGCGATCGATTATTTTTCTCAGGGTTTACTGCGACGTATCAATATCCTGGCAGACAAGGCCATGCTGGCGGCCTATGCCGGAAATAATAACCGGGTGACGGCGAAACACGTCAGACTCGCGGCACGCGACAGTGAATTTGTAACCGGTCTGAGATATTTTAACAGCACGGTCCCTGCGTTCGTTTTGCTCCTGATCGCCGGTGTGCTGTGGATTTTCCAGATGGGAGGGGGGATGTTTTCTGTCCCGGGACTGGATGCCGGTAACCAGCACAGTGCGGCAGCAGAAACCACCAGTATCAGGATGGAAAAGGCAACTGGTGCCCTGACAGGAGATCCCACAGTCACAACAATACCAGAACCGGCGTTGGTGGAAGAATCGCCGGAGTCGGTCGCCGAAATGGTGACCGGGGATACGCAACCTGTAACTGAAACCCTGCCGGCCAGTGACGCGCCTCAGGCGAGTCCATCAAGCCATGTGGTTTATTATTATCCGGATTATGAATCCCGTCTGATTGTTTCTGAAGAGAATAAAGAGGTTGCCGGCGGCAGTGATGGTATGTCCACAGACGATGTCGACCAGACTGCAGCAACAGGCATCGCCAGGGAGAACCCAGATACCTCGGATGTGATGGGAGAAATTAATGAGTCTCAGGATAAAACATATAACACCCTGGTCTTGGATAACACCCTGGTCTTGGAAGAGAATAACGGTACCAGCGGGCAATTACTGGGATTAAACCAGTTGCTTGAGTTGCAGGACACGGCTGACTCACGTTTTACAGCGGATGAATCTATGTTGATACAGCAATTGAAAGACCTGCCCCCGGAGGTTACTGAAAATGGGGATATTGTTTCTGAAGAACAGATATGTCCGCTTTGTTCAGCGATTATTTTTCGTCCCCTGATAAAACCTGAAAATCTATAAATATTAATTATATGTATGATTGTTATATTATTATGTGCTAGGTTGTAAACTGTATAATCAATCGTTTTCTGTCGGGATCGGGTAACATTATGTGGAAAATCATTGCAATTGCAGGTCTGGCCATCACCCTGAACAGTTGTGCGGAGATTGAGCCAAAACCGTTTGAGCCTTCATCAGGGCATATCAATACAGAGGCACAACCGGCCGGCGAGATACCGGCGCTGGTAACACAGGTTCCAATCCTGCCCGAACCGGAACCACCGGTGGAACTCGAAAGATACACAGTGGTCGTCAACGAGGTACCGGTCAAGGAACTCCTGTTTGCCCTGGCGCGTGATGCCAGGATCAATGTCGATATTGACCCTGCGATCGATGGCGTGGCCACCATCAACGCCGTGGATCAGACCCTGCCCCAGATCCTGGAACGCATCTCCAGACAGGTTGACCTGCGCTATGAATTTGAGGGAGACAACCTGATCATTGACAAGGACGAGGCTTTTCTACGGACGTATGCAATTGACTATGTCAATATCAGCCGTGATACCAGCAGTTCAAATACGATAGCCACCCAGATTACGGCTACCAGCGGGGGCGCTGCCACAAAGACTGCTGGCGGTGGTGGCAATAATTCCACAACGGATGTTACCAGTGTGTCAAACCATCATTTCTGGGAAAGGCTGGTGTTGAACATCGCAGCGATCCTGGGAGAAAGCAGCACCGGCGCAGGTGGTGGTTCAATCCCGATTACGGACTCGGTTATCCCTAACCCGGAATCCGGCATCCTCACGGTACGGGCTACCAAGGCACAACATCGGCTGATTCAGGAATTTATTGACAGTACACTTGCCAGTGCGAAACGGCAGGTCATGATCCAGGCGACGATCGTAGAGGTAACGCTGAGCGATAAATACCAGGCAGGGATTGACTGGTCATTTCTGAACCAGGCGGGCAAGGCGGGGATTAATATTATATCAACTACCCTGGCCGGCGCCCCCATTGTAGGCGCACTGAGTTCATTTGTTATCAGTGCAGTGGACCCCAATACCAGCAGGGAAGAAAGTCTGACCGCGACCGTCAGCCTGCTGGATGAATTTGGCGATACGAGGGTGTTGTCCAGTCCCCAGATCATGGCGCTGAACAACCAGACCGCCCTGCTCAAGGTCGTTGAAAATTTTGTTTACTTCGAGATTGATGCAGATACGACCACAAGTACACTCGGTGTTACCTTGACTACAGTAGATTCAACCGCGAAGACCGTACCCGTTGGGATCGTCATGGCGGTCACGCCACAGATTGATTCAGGGGATGTGATCACGTTGAATGTCAGGCCCACTGTTTCCAGGGTGGTGGCTACTGTCAATGACCCGAATCCAAATATACCGGCGGGTCTCGAAAATCCGGTGCCACAGATCGCGGTCAAGGAGATGGAATCCATATTGAGGCTGACAAATGGCCAGATCGGGGTCCTGGGCGGACTCATGACGGATGAAACCAGGGACAGGGTTTCCGGGTTGCCCGGTATATCCAAACAGCCCCTGTTTGGCAATCTGTTCAAGACTACAGCAGCCGAATACACAAAAACAGAACTCGTCATATTCCTGCGGCCGCTGATTATCCGTAATCCCGGTGTGGACAGCGATCTCCAGCCCTATAAAACGTTTCTGAGCCCGGAACATTATCAACGTGTCCTTCCTGAAAAGGGAGAAGATGCACTGTGAGTCTGTTAATGGATGCCTTGAAGAAGGCAGAACAGGACAAAAAAAAAGCAGCAGAGCGGCTGAACAGGGTCGAGGCGGATGAACATAAGGAAGAGGGGAAGGCCGGCAGCACAAGGGCAGACAGTATGGATTCTGAAGGGGTTGCGGATACAGGTACCGCAGGAAAAAGTCATTCATTCCGCGATACCGTTTCATTATCACTCCAGCCAATAGAAGAGAACGCGATTGAATCGCCTGTTTCAGGGTCGGAGATTGCCCCGGATACAAATGAGTCAGGCAGCCTGGACTCCGGCAGGGATGAAATACAGGCACGCGATGAGGATATCACTGCTGAGCATGCCTTTTCCCATACACATGAGATAATCACGCCTGGCATCGATACCAACAGGGCCAGGGCTATTCAGGGGCTGAGTACTGCTGTCCCTGCCGCACCCTTTGACGATACGTTTCACGGCGTTCTGTTTAATGATAAGGAGGAGCAGGCGGAGGCCTTCAAGGAGACATTACCGGGGATTCCTGCCGCTGATCTGATTAGGGATATCGGTGGTGGTGAGAACCAGCCAACACCGGTTGCGGCACAGACTGTCTTTTCCGCAAGTGCTTCACCGCGGTCCGGTCAGGCCTTCAAATGGACCGCATTTCTCATGTTCGCCGTGATCGCTGTTCTTGCTTACGCTACGTTAAACTATTTTAATACACCGTTATCAAGAGCCATTCCATCACCAATGGTTGCCAGGGGGATCGAAACGACCATCGTACCTGCCCCGGAGCCTATATCTACGCAAGTCATCGATCCGGGTGCAGTGGCTGCCCCGTCAGTGCCTGTTGACGATCAATCACTGGCTGAGGCAACGGTTTCTGCCGGTGCGGCTGAAACGGCAGCATCGACTGCAACAGCAGCACCGACGGAATCGGCAGCATCGGAAGAAACTACATGGGTAACGGAACAACCTGCCATTGCTGCCGCAACGTTGACTGAACCAGAAGATGCCAAGGCCGTTATACTGGATGAGCCGAAGCTGACGGAACCGGAACAACCCGCTGCTGATATGGATACACCGGCACAGGGGCCGGTCATTGCAGCAGACGAACCACCTGTTGAAGAGACATTACCGGGCAGGATTACTATTGAGCCTGAACTTGTTCATATCAGCAAGACGGTATCGCCGGAGCAGAACAGCAGTACCATTACCCGGGCCTATGCAGCCTACACTGCCGGTCGATATGCAGATGCAGAGGCGGCATACAGGGAAGTACTTGCGGATATGCCTGACAATCGCGATGCCTTGCTTGGCCTGGCTGCCATCGCCATGCAAAGCGGCAGGCAGGAAGCCGCATTTACTCATTACCTGCAGCTGCTTGGTATCAATCCGAATGACAGGGTTGCCATGGCTGCACTGGTGAATCTTTCAGGTAAAACTGACCCGCAAAAAAGTGAGAGTGTGATCAAATCTTTACTTGGGCAGGGACCGGATGATGCCTATTTATACTTCACTCTTGGAAATATATATGCATCACAATCACGCTGGCCTGAAGCGCAACAGTCATTCTTCAATGCCTATCGTCAGGAATCCGGGAATCCGGATTACGCCCTGAATCTTGCCGTCAGTCTTGATCATATCGGCCAATATAAAACGGCGCTGGATTATTATAATGTTGCACTGGGGCTTGCCGATATGACCACGCCAGGGTTTGATGCGACCTCTGTTACAGCGCGTATCCAGGCCTTGACCAACGTTGTGAATCCAGGGCTGTGACCGGGGCTCACAAGAAACATCTTCGTATCGGCGAGATCCTTGTCAGCAAGGGTGTCACCACGCCGGATCAGATTCGAATCGCCCTTACCGAACAAAAGAAGATCAGGGAGCATCTCGGCAAGATCCTGGTCAGGCTCGGTTTTGCCACGGAATCAATTATCCGTGATGTCATCGGCGGCGTTATCGGCCAGGAGACGGTTGATCTCAGAATGGCCGTTGCCGATGCCGAGGCTGTTGCCATGTTGCCGAGGGACCTGGCCCGGCGTCTGCGCGTTGTCCCGTTGACTTATAACAAGGGCCGCAGGGAGCTCACTGTTGCCATGTCGGATATATTTGATGTGGTTGCCCTGGATCAGATCAACACACATCTGGCCGGCACAGCAGATGTTGTGCCGGTCATAGCAGGTGAAGCCGATATAGACAGGGCCATTGATAATTTCTACGGCTTCGTGTTATCTGTCGACGGCATCCTGAATGAGATCGAGACAGGCGAAATTGATTACCAGAGTATGGATGCGGGCAGTGATGAATACAGCCAGCCTGTTGTGCGTCTCGTCAATGCCCTTTTGACGGATGCGGTAAAACGCGGGGCATCTGATATTCACTTCGAACCGGAAGAGGGATTTCTCCGGTTTCGTTACCGGATTGATGGTGTGTTGCGCCAGATACGAAGCCTGCATAAAAATTACTGGTCTGCCATCGCTGTTCGCGTCAAGGTGATGGCAGGTATGGATATTGCCGAGATGCGGGCACCACAGGACGGGAGGATCTCACTTACCCTGTCCGGCCGGCGTATTGATTTTCGGGTCTCTACCCTGCCGACAATCCATGGTGAAAACATTGTCCTGCGCGTGCTGGACAGGCAGAAGGGTATCGTCAGCCTGGAAGAACTGGGTCTCAGGGATGATGCCCTGAACACAGTCAAGCTCATGGTCTCACGCCCGGAAGGGATTATCCTGGTGACCGGACCTACCGGTAGCGGCAAGACGACAACCCTGTATTCAATCCTCGGTTATCTGAATGACGAATCCGTGAATATCATGACCCTGGAAGATCCGGTTGAATATCCTACTACCCTGATTCGACAGACCTCGGCCAGTGAAACTACGAGGCTGGATTTTGCCAATGGTATCCGTTCCATGATGCGGCAGGACCCGGACATTATTCTGGTTGGTGAGATTCGTGATGAAGACACAGCCAGTATGGCATTCCGCGCCGCCATGACCGGTCATCAAGTGTTCTCCACATTGCATACCAATTCCGCATTGGGGGCATTACCGCGCCTGCTGGATATCGGTGTCAAACCGGATATTATCGCCGGCAATATTATCGGGATCATGGCGCAGCGCCTGGTTCGCAAGCTGTGTCCCCGCTGCAAGGTAAAAAGTGATCTGGGGGATGTCGAACGGCACCTGCTTGGACTCAAGATCACTGACAAACAACAGGTCATCTACCGGGCCAAGGGATGTGAAGAATGTGAGAATCAGGGTTACAGCGGCAGGCTGGCAATACTTGAAGTGCTGCAATTTGATGACGATATTGATGAGTTGATAGCACGCCGTGGTACCCAGCGTGATCTGTTACGTATGGCCTTTTCAAAGGGTTTCCGGACACTGGCAGACGTCGGAGCGTATCGCGTCCTGGATGGCACAACCAGTCTGGAAGAGATTTCCCGTGTTGTGGATCTGACTAACAGACTGAAATAAAGGCTGCTGATATGGATTATTTCCGGTACAAGGCAATCGATGAACGGGGACGAATTCATAATGGTCATGTCGAGGCAGTCAATATACCGGACCTTGAAATGCGCCTGCACAAAATGGGCCTTGATCTCGTTAATTATAAAGAGATCAAATCGCCTGGCAGTCATATCACAGGTTCAGGTGTAAAGCGCCGGGATTTAATAACCTTTTGTTTCCACCTTGAACAGACCTCGCGTGCCGGCGTCCCCCTCCTGGACAGTTTGCAGGATCTCCGGGACAGTACCGAAAATCCACGCCTGGCCGAAGTCACCGAAGCGATGGTCGAGGCGATTGGGGGTGGTCAGACAATGTCTGAGGCGATGCGTAATTTCCCGGGTGTGTTCAACAATGTATTTTGCAGTCTTGTCCGTGCCGGTGAACAATCCGGTGAAATTGCCCAGGTCTTCTTTCATCTCGGTGAAAACCTGAAATGGCAGGATGAACAGGCCGCACAAACAAAAAAATTACTGATGTACCCCGCCTTTGTCGGGACGGTCGTTCTTGGGGTGGTTTTTTTTCTTATGACCTATCTTGTGCCCGAGTTATTGCGGTTTGTAAAAACCATGGGACAGGAACTGCCATTGCATACCAAGGCCCTGATCGTGGTGTCGAATGTATTTGTTCACTATTGGTACGTGCTCCTGGCACTACCCGTTATGGTGGTTATCGTTGTCTATACAGGCATCAGGGTCAGTCCTTCTTTCCATCTGAGGTATGATACGTTCAAGTTAAAATTACCAATCGTGGGCCCCATTCTGAAAAAAATCATCCTGACGCGGTTTGTCAGTTTTTTTGCAATCATGTACGCGTCTGGAATTACCATCATTGATTGTATCCGTACCGGTGAGGATATCGCCGGCAACAAGGCCGTTGAAGTTGCCATACGGCAGGTCGGGCAGCAGATCGCCGATGGAGTCAGCCTGAGTAAAAGTTTTGCCTCCACCAGCCTGTTTCCACCCCTGGTGTTGCGCATGATCAATGTCGGTGAAAATACAGGTGCGCTGGAAAATGCATTACTGAACATAAGTTATTTTTATACACGCGATATCAAGGAATCGATTGACAGGTTACAGGCAATGATTGAACCCGGCATGACGATTACGCTGGGTGCGATAGTAGCATGGGTAATGTTTTCGATTCTGGGACCAATCTATGATCTCATCACTAAAGTTAAAATTTGACATTTTCAATCGTCGTGCGGTTTTTCTCAGTGCCGATAAACTTGCAGTTTATCACTGGCACAGGGGTGAACTGGGCACTTCCTATCTGTTTGATATTGACGAACAGGGGCAGGCAAATTTTGAACGCTACCTGCAGGAGACACCGAACACACCGTTATCCATTGTTGTCGATGTTATTGAAGAGGAATATCGCCAGGATACCATCCCTCACGTGTTTGGTTCCGACAGGCGTGCCATCATCGAGCGCAAACAGTTACGGCTATTTCGCAATTCCACATATTGCCATGCTGATATTCAGGACCGGGAGGAAACCGGCCGTAAGGATGACAATGTCCTGTTCATGTCACTATCCAATCCGGGAGTGATCAGGCCGTGGCTAAGGTTAGTGGAAAAATACAAGGTGCCACTGGCCGGGATTTATTCGCTTACATCAGTCATCAGCTCTGTTCTGGAGACATTGCCGGTTCAACCCGTTAATGCCCTGGTGGTCAGTCTGCAAAGTATAAGTGGTTTGCGGCAAACCTATTTCTACAAAAAGAAACTCAGGGTCAGTCGACTCGCGAAGATGCCTCGTTTCGGGACCAGCCCTTACCCGGCCAAGATCGCCAGTGAGGTCGAGAAGATACACCGCTACATGAACAGTATGCGTCTGGTGTCCCATGATGAACCGCTTGATATCTATTTTCTTGCCAATGGTGAATTACTTGATGAGCTGAAAAGTCTGCAAACAGACTCTGCGATGATACGCCATCACATGCTGGATATTGATATACTCGCCAGGGCGGACGGCATGAAACGGACACAGATCACCCCGTTCTGTGACCAGTTTTTCATGCACCATTTTCTGAAACGCAACATGCCCAATTGTTATGCATCCGGGACAGAAACACGCTATTACCAGATGCGCAGGATCCGGCATGTCCTGAATTCAATCAGCATGGCAATGCTGCTGGGTGGTGCAGTTTATAGCGGCATGAACCTCATGGAAATCGTGACACTGAAGCAGGAAAGCGATGCATCGGAGCAAAAGGCAAGCTTCTATACTACCCGTTATGAGATCGCACGTGAACGATTGCCGAAAACACCGGTCGAGGCTGCGGATCTGAAGACGGCTGTGGAATTGGCAAGGACATTAAAGGAGTACAAGGCCACGCCACTGAAAATGCTGGGTGTTCTGAGCAAGGGTCTTGATGTTTTTCCGGGAATAAAACTGGATAGCATAGAATGGACCTCCAGTGTCGATCCGGATGCAATATCAGACCAGGCCTCTGCGACTGCTGATAAGGCTTCAGGAAATACGGATATCCAGGCGGCAGGTTCCTATAAATATTACCAGATTGGTGTGATCAAGGCCCACCTGGAACCGTTTGATGGCAATTACAGGGAGGCCATCGGCACGGTCAATGAGTTTGCGGAGACTCTGCGTAATAACAAGGTCGTTTATGATCTCAGCATTGTCTCATTTCCACTCGATATCAGTTCAGACGCCAGTCTGCAGGGCAATACACGCACCATTGGAAAGGAAGCAAGGTTTACATTACGGGCTGTCATAGGGGTCGCTGATGAAACGGGATGAAATTGACTGGACCATCCTGAAATGGTCTGTAATCAATATCGTGGCATGCCTGTTTATCAGCAGTCTGATAGCG
>Ga0154767_1073_pt2 | contig 20270 bp, 20 predicted proteins | sample Rifle2008BG16ft_FD_105775 | JGI IMG/M metagenome (GOLD analysis project Ga0154767, IMG submission 105775) | Gammaproteobacteria bacterium RBG_16_51_14 | reverse complement strand
AGTATTGATTTCAGGCCTGCAAAATGGTCGGCGGATTCCGTATCAAGGTAATCATCCAGGGTCGGGGCGGAATGGATCAGCGCCTGCAAGGCCGGGTTTTTACTGTCCAGGATGCGCAGCGGATTCGTGTGCAGTCGCTGCTGACTGTCTGCATCCAGTTCGCTGTAATGGCCTGAGAAATAATCGATCAGTACCTGCCGGTAGCGGCCGCGGGATTCCGGTGTGCCGAGGGTATTGATCTGCAGTGTTATGCCGGTCAGGTTCAGCTCACGCCAAATGCGGGCACACATCAGTATGTTTTCTGCATCGATATCAGGGCCGGGCATGCCGTAGGCCTCGACACCGATCTGGTGAAACTGGCGCTGCCGTCCTTTCTGGGGACGTTCATGCCGGAACATGGGTCCCATATACCAGAGTCGGTGCATCTGGTTATGGAACAGCCCATGTTCGAGGCCTGCCCGTACACAACCGGCAGTACCTTCCGGGCGTAATGTCAGCTGATCATGATTGCGGTCGTTGAAGGTGTACATTTCCTTCGAAACAATATCCGTCTGTTCACCGATGGAACGGGCGAACAACTCTGTTTTTTCAACAACAGGCAGGCGGATCTCCTGATAACCGTACTGTGCAAGCACTGCGGTGATCACATTTTCAACGTTTTGCCACAGTACAGTCTGATCCGGCAGTATGTCATGCATGCCACGAACAGCCTGTATCCTTATACTCAAGGCATTCCCCTGTCTGTCATAGTAATGAATTTATCAGGCATCGCATCCGGCCTGTGCGCCAGAACCATGCCTGGAAATGTATTTCGGGATTGATTATTCGCCAAGTGTAAAACGGGCGACACCGGCAATTGAGAATGGTTTTGTATCAAATGACTCCCCGTTGAAATCGACTTCTACAGCCTCGGCATTGCCAAGCGTTACCCTGAATGGTGCAGTACCGCTGATCACCGGTTCCTGGCCAGACCTTGCCAGGGCCATGTAAATTCTGATACCTGCAGCGTCGTAAACCTCGATCCAGCAATCTGCAGTCAGTTTCATCCAGATGTTGTCCGGTCCGGATGAGACTGTCGTTGATGCGGTTTCTCCCGCACCGGTTGGCATCGGTTCCTGTGCTGCTGGTGGTTGTATTTCCTGGAGATCGTTCGTTGCCAGGTCCTCAGGTTGCAGTACCGAATCGCTCTCAGCACCACTGTCGGAACCAGCCGTGGGAACAGCGGTCTCGCCTGCATCGCTGTATCCGCTGCGCCAGTCCTTCGGATGGTTTACGATCGTGTACTCATAATCAAAACCTGATGACCGCTGGGCTGGTTGGTTATCCGTTGTGTCTGCTGCCCGGTCATTTTCCCCGGATGAAAATTTGTCAATAACAAAGTGGCTTTGCCACCAGATCAGAAGCAGCAGGACCAGGCCAAGGGTAACGAGATAGGTAACCGCCTTGACTGGCTTGTCACTGCTGCTGATCTGCGTTCGATGTTTGATTTCAGGCAGGATTTCAGGTGGCTCCGGTGCATCCGTATCGTACAATCTGATCAGTAAGTCGCCATCCAGGTTGACCGCCTTGGCATAGGCACGCAGATATCCGCGCACATAGGTTGCCGCAGGCATGGAGAGGTAATTGTCTTCTTCAAGTGCATGGATGATCTTCTGATCGAGATGCAGTCGTGAGGCAATATCATTGACTGTGAGTTCCAGCTTTTCCCTTGCCGCGCACAACAACTCGCCCGGCATGGCCTGCCTGTTCTGGGTTGCTTCTTTTGATGGAGTGTGGGACATGGGATTACTGTGCCTGTGGTTCTTTCAGAAGTTCCGGTTCCTTCAGGAGTTCCGGTATCTTCAGGAGTTCCGGTACCTTCAGGATTTCCGGTTCCTTCAGGAGTTCCGCTTCCCTGGAGTCGGGGAAGCCATTTTTAAGAAGCAGGGTATAACTCCCCAGTGCATTCTTGTCACCAAGTTTTCTCTCTATCTGGATACCCAGCCACAGGCTGCCCGGGGTATGCCTGGCCTGTTCCTGGTAGCGTTGCAGATAGGCGCGGGCGGAAAGGGCATTTCCCTGTTCAAATGAAAGATTGGCCATCTGTAACAAGGCCACCGGCATTTGCGGGTTTAGTTGCAGTGCCTGGCGGAAATATTTTTCTGCATCCTCCCTGCGATTATTGGTCATGGCACATGTGCCTGCGTTGGTGAAGGCAATTTCCGGTGTTTCATAAAGGGGGTTTTTCGATGCCCTTACAAAGGTTTCCTCCGCCTCATCAGTGCGACCACTCTGGCAGAGAAAACGCCCGTAATTATTCAGTGTTGAGGAATCGTTTGCGTTTAAACCTATGGCACGCTTAAAATATTCTTCGGCCTTGGCATTTTCACCAAGTACCTGATACAGCAGTCCGAGCATATTGAAGGTGGGGGAATATCCCGGATCTGCCTGCCTGGCCCTTTCCAGTTTCTCCAGTGCCTTTTCGTAATTGCCCTCATTCATGTAGGCAACGCCAAGTTCCAGATTGGTGACAGCAACATCATTGCTTTTTTGTGCTGGTTGCAGGTTGCCGCCGACCAGTGACTGATTACATCCGGACAGGAGGCTCAATATCGACATCAGTATGAAAAGTAACAGCAACTTCATGCTGCATACCCTGTTGTCATGGCCGCATGCCTTCCGGTGCGTGGCATGACCCGGCCGGCGAGCTGGCCACAGGCAGCATCGATGTCATCGCCCCGGGGTTTTCGTGTAATGGTAATAAAGCCTGCATCCATCAGGATGGTCCTGAATGCCTCAATGTTTTCCGGGCTGGAACGGGAATAGACGGTATCCGGGAAGGGATTGAACGGGATCAGATTTATTTTTGCAGGTATGCCATGCAGCAATTTAACCAGTTGGCGTGCCTCGGCAGGACTGTCGTTGACCCCGTTTAACATGACATATTCCATGGTTATCGATGCATCTGTACCGGAATTGGCATAGCGTCTGCAGGCCGCCATTAGTTTCTCGAGAGGATAACGCCTGTTTAACGGTACCAGTTCATTGCGCAATTCATTGTTCGTTGCCTGCAGGGACACAGCGAGACTGACTGTTGTTTCTGCCGCGAGCCTGTCCATGACGGGCACGATTCCCGATGTGCTTATGGTGATACGTCTTCGCGCCAGTCCGAATCCATTGTGATCTGTCATCAGGCCAATCGCACGGATGACATTTTCATAGTTGAGCAGCGGTTCTCCCATGCCCATGAAAACAATATTGGTTATTATACGTCGGCGCTGCTCAAAATGCCCAAGTACCTGATTGGCAAGCCAGACCTGGCCGATAATTTCCCCCGCAGTCAGGTTGCGATTGAATCCCTGTTTCGCTGTGGAACAGAAACTGCAGTCCAGGGGACAACCTGCCTGGGATGAAATACAGAGTGTACCCCTGTCGTCTTCGGGGATAAAAACCGTCTCGATGCAATTCCCGTCGTGCAGGCGGACCAGCCATTTTCGCGTTCCATCAGCGGATTGTTGTTCATCTGCGAGCACCGGCATGGAGATACGCGCCTTTGCTTGCAGGACCAGGCGCAAATCCTTGCCCAGGTTCGTCATTTGATCGAAGTCAGTAATCCCCCGATGATATATCCATTTCAGGACCTGTGTCGCACGGAAGGATTTTTCTCCCATGGCAATGAAGAAATCTTCCATGGAGGATTTATCCAGTTCAAGGAGATTAACAGGGACTGTCATGATGATTACCGGTTTAATGAATGAATTTCCTCTGCTTTGAAGAAAAAGTCAATTTCAATCCTTGCGTTCCCGGGGCTGTCTGAGCCATGCGCCGCATTTTCCCCGGATTCATTATTATCGAGGGCAAAGTCATAGCGGATGGTACCGGGTGCAGCGTCTGCCGGATTGGTCGCCCCCAGCAATTCGCGATTCTTCATGATGGCATTTTCACCCTCCAGCACCTGGACCATGATCGGTCCGGAGCTCATGAATTGCACTAACCAGTCATAGAAGGGACGCCCCCGGTGTACAGCATAAAATTTCTCAGCCTCTGCTTTTTTCAGGTGCACCATTTTCGCAGCAACGATGCGCAGACCGTTTCCCTCAAAACGGCGATAAATCTCCCCGATAAGATTTTTTGCCATGGCATCGGGTTTGATGATGGATAATGTCTGCTCAATGGTCATTATAAAAAAAGCTCCATGCGATGAGTTTGTACAGGAAACGCGCGATTATACGTCCTTCGAAAGGATGGGCAAACAGCCGCCTGAAAAAGTTTGCGGCGGAAGGGGAAATCTGTACCTGTCCGTTCCGTTGCAGCCTGGTTGACGTAGCGGTTATCGCGGAACAAAACCCTGTGCGTAAGCGCAGGAAGATTCAATAATCGGCTTCAGCGATCAGCACAGACCTGTACCATGCCGTTTTCGATCCTGACCGGGAAGGTTGTGACCGGTTCATAGGCCGGTGGGGTAAGTGCATTACCGGTTCGAATGCAGAATCTGGCGCCATGCCGCGGGCAGACGATCTGATCGTAAAACACGATATCGTCCTGGTTGAGTCCACAACTCAGCATGGGAGACCGATCATGACTGCATGCATCCTCAATCGCGTAAAAATCACCGTCCAGATTGAAGACAGCGACCATGACGTTATCAACATCGATCAACCTTGACTGGCCAGAACCAAATTCAGATGCAGGTGCAACGTCAAACCATCCAGCCATAACCTTGTCTCCATCCCGGCGATTTCACAGTGGTACGCGATATCGAATATAGGGTGTTAATCCACTGTCCGTGCGGTCAATACATGCCGGTGGCCAGGCGTGCCGTTTCTGACATCATGTCCTGATCCCAGGGGGGATCAAATGTCAGTTGCACATTGACACGGCTGACATTCGGGACAGATTCGATTTTTCTTTGCACGTCAGCGGCAATGTATTGTCCCATACCGCAACCGGGGGCCGTCAGGGTCATGAGAATATCGACCTGGTTGCCTCCCTCCTCGAGTGGCGTGATTTCACAATCATAGATCAAACCGAGCTCGACGATATTGATTGGAATCTCGGGGTCATAGCATGTCTTCATCTGTTCCCAGACCAGTTCCTCGTTGACGGCCCCGTTACCGGATGTCCCGGTGTCAGCCGGTGCCGGAGTGATGTCCTCCGGGTCAGCAATGCCGAATGCCCGGGCGTCTTCTTCTGTAACTCGTGCGAGGTTGCCGTTGATGTTGACCGTATAGGTTCCCCCCAGCGCCTGGGTAAGATAAACGATACTTCCTTCAGGCAGTGTGATGGGGGTACCTGATGGTATCAATATGGCATCGCAGTCACGCCCGAGTGTAATGGCCTCGTTTTTTTGCATGGCTACTCCGTAGATACCGTGGTTTCAGTGCCTTCGAGGATGGAATGCAGCGTATGCCAGCATAATGTTGCGCATTTCACCCTCGTCGGAAATTCCCTGACACCGGCAAGGACTGCGAGTTTTCCCAGTTGCTGCATAGTACTGTCCTGCAGGCTGACATCCTGGGTGACCAGTTTGTGAAAATCCCGGAAAATCTGTTCTGCCTCGCTGAAGGTCTTGCCTTTCAGGGCCTCCGTCATCAGTGATGCCGACGCGACCGAGATTGCACAGCCCGTGCCGTCAAAGCTGACATCGTCTATCCGGTCGTTGTCGGTTTTCAGATACAAATGCAATTTGTCACCACACAGCGGGTTGTAGCCTTCCGCTACCCGGGTCGCATTTTCCATCTTGCCGAAATTTTTCGGGTTGCGGTTATGATCGACAATTACTTCCTGATAGAGATCCCTGAGATCGAACGTCACCGGAATATCTCCCTTGCCTTGTGCAGGCTTTGTATAAAATAATCAATTTCACCAGAGGTGTTGTAGAAGGCGAGGGATGCCCTGGCCGTTGCAGGCACATGGAAGTGTTCCATGACCGGCATGGCGCAGTGGTGACCGGTACGGATGGCAATCCCGTCATAGTCCAGTATGGTGCCGAGATCGTGCGGATGGATACCTTCCAGGGTAAAAGACAGGATACTGGTCTTGTCTCTGGCAGTTCCGATGATTTTCAGTCCGGGGACGGCCTTGACCGCGGAGGTGGCATAACCGAGCAGCTTGTGTTCATATTGTGCAATGGCATCCATGCCGATGGCATCCAGATAATCGATCGCCGCCCCCAGTCCGATGACGCCTGCAATGTTCGGCGTTCCCGCCTCGAATTTATAGGGCAGATCACTGTAGAGTGTCTTTGCAAACGAAACCATCCTGATCATGTCGCCACCGCCCTGATAAGGCGGCATGCTGTCGAGAAGATGTTGCCTGCCGTACAGGACACCGATGCCGGTGGGGGCAAACAGCTTGTGCCCGGAAAAGACATAAAAATCGCAATCCAGTGACTGTACGTCAATGCCGGTATGCGGTGCCGCCTGGGCGCCATCAATCAGGACAACGGCAGCATGGGCATGCGCCATCTCGATTATCTGCCGGACGGGATTGATCGTCCCCAGGGCATTCGAGATATGGGTAACCGCAACCATGGCTGTTTTTTCCCCCAGCAGTTTTGCATATTCATCCATGATCAATTCACCATCATCATTGATGGGGATGACCTTCAGGATGGCGCCTGTCTGTTCACACAGTAACTGCCACGGGACAATATTCGAGTGATGCTCCATTTCCGAGATAATGATCTCATCACCCTGGCCAAGCCTGGATCGACCGTAGCTCTGGGCGACGAGATTGATGGCTTCAGTGGCCCCGCGGACAAAAATGATCTCCTTGTCCGAGGCGGCATGGATAAAGGTACGCACCCTGGACCTGGCCTGTTCAAAAGCGGCCGTCGCTTTTGAACTCAGGGTATGTACACCACGGTGGATATTTGAATTGTATTCACGGTAATACTGATCCTGGGAGGTGATAACCTGTACAGGTTTTTGTGTCGTGGCGGCATTATCGAGATAGACCAGTGGCCTGCCGTTGACCCGCTGTTGCAGAATGGGGAAGTCGGCACGCAGCTTTTCCACATCAAGTCGCAATGGAGTGCTGTCTATCTTCAGGGCGCTGGTCATTACACAAACTCCCGTATCAATGACGCGTCCGGCAGGCGGCCTATGACACTGTATTCAAGCCGGTCACGGACAGGCTGGAGGGTGATGCGGCGGATGACATCATCAGCAAAGGCATAGGTCAGCAGGCTGCGTGCGGTTTCTTCATCAATGGCGCGTGAGCGGAGATAAAACAGCATATTTTCATCCAGCTGCCCGACCGTCGCGCCATGACTGCACTTGACATCGTTGGCATAGATCTCCAGTTCCGGCTTGGTATCCACCTCGGCATTATCGGACAGCAAGAGATTGGCATTGGACTGCCTGGCGTCTGTCTTCTGCGCATTTTTGTGGACGATAATCTTGCCATTGAAAACACCACGGGCATGACCATCCAGCACACCACGATAATATTCTTCGCTGCGTGTGTTCGGTTGCAGGTGATTGACCAGGGTGTGATTATCGACATGTTGCCGATCACCAGCCATATATAATCCATTCAGGATGGTCTCGGAGCCGTTGCCCCCGAGCGTTGCCGTGATGTCATTGCGGACAAGGGCACCACCCAGGGAAATCGAATGGGATACATAGCGGCTGTCTTTCTGCTGTGTTACATGGGTGCTGCCGATGTGGAAGCTGCGTTCCGACTCCTGCTGTATCTTGTAGTGTTCGAGGGACGCACCCTCACCGGCAAGGATCTCCGTGACGGTATTGGTAAAGTATTCAGCCTTATCCAGCCCGATATAGCTTTCAATAAGAGTGGCCCGGCTATTTGCACCCAGGATCACCAGATTACGCGGGTGCGAGACCAGTGTCTGATCCTGCCGGTTTGAAATGTAAAGCAGGTTTACCGGTTTTTCGATGACCGCATTCGCCGGGATCACCAGCAATGTGCCATCTGTCAAGAATGCGGTATTCAGGGCCGTGAAGGCGTAGTTATCGTTATCCGCATAGCGGTTGAGATGTTCTCGTACGGTCGCACTTGGGTTTGGTAACGATCGGCCGAGGCTTTCTACCATCACACCTGCGGGCAGTCCCTCCAGCCGGGTATGGGTCGGTGAAAACTGGCCGTTGATAAAGATCAACTCATAACAATCCAGCCCCTTGATGCGGACCGCATCCAGCCGGTGGTGTTCAATTGTGTTGTGACGGGCATCGGCGGTGATGAATCCGGTCCTGGCGAGGGCACCGATATCGGTATATTTCCAGTTTTCCTGCCGGGTTGTCGGCAGGCCGTTATTGCGGAATTTTTCCAGCGCGGCCAGGCCCTGTTCCTGTAACCAGGGGGTATTGTTACTGGCCTCGCGCCGGTGATATTCCGCCAGGTAATGATGGATTGCAGTCCCGTTCATGCTGCCACGGTCTCCTGTTTCACCCAGTCGTAACCTTTTTCCTCCAGTTGCAGCGCCAGATTGCGATCACCGGATTTGATGATTTTTCCATCGGCAAGCACGTGCACAAAATCGGGGACGATGTAACCCAGTAAACGTTGATAGTGAGTCACAAGAACAATGGCCCGTTCCCGGTTGCGCAACTGATTGATGCCCCCGGCAACAATTTTCAACGCATCGATATCGAGACCGGAGTCCGTTTCGTCCAGTATGGCCAGGGCCGGTTCCAGAACGGCCATCTGAAAGATCTCGTTGCGTTTTTTCTCCCCCCCGGAAAAACCTTCATTGACGGAACGACTCATCAGATCATCCTTCATTGCCACTACCTTCATCCTGTCCCTGACCAGGGCGAGGAATTCGACGGCATCCAGTTCAGGTTCACCCCGGTGTTTACGTACCGCATTCAGCGCGGCCTTGAGCAGATAGATATTGTTGACGCCGGGGATTTCGACCGGATATTGGAATGCGAGAAAGATGCCCTCCCGGGCCCGTATTTCCGGGGCCATTTTGCTCAGGTCCTGACCGTTATACAGGATTGTACCCTGGGTGATCTCATAGCCATCACGACCGGCAAGAACATTGGCCAGGGTACTCTTGCCTGAACCGTTCGGTCCCATAATGGCGTGGACCTCACCGGTATTCACTGCAAGGTCGATCCCTTTCAGGATCTCCTTGCCATCGACGGTGGCATGTAAATTTTTTATTTGTAACATTTTGTCAGTAGTCACTTGTCAGTAGTCAGTAGTCATTGGTCATTCGTTACTGGTCACTGGTATTACAAATGACTACTGACCAATGACCAATGACAATTGACCAATAACCATTTTCTTATCCGATGGCCCCTTCCAGCGTTATGCCCAGTAATTTTTGTGCCTCGACGGCAAATTCCATGGGCAGTTCCCTGAATACTTCCTTGCAGAAACCATTGACGATCATATTGACGGCGTCTTCTTCCGATATGCCCCGTTGCAGGCAGTAAAACAACTGATCATCACTGATCTTCGAGGTGGTTGCCTCGTGCTCGACCTTTGCGCTTGAATTTCTGGTCTCAATATAGGGAAAGGTGTGGGCACCACATTGATCGCCCATGAGCAGTGAATCGCACCGGGTATAGTTGCGTGCATTCTCGGCACCCTTGCCGATCCTGACCAGCCCCCGGTAGGCATTCTGTCCATGCCGGGCCGAGATGCCTTTTGAAATGATCGTGCTTTTTGTATTTTTACCGATGTGGATCATCTTGGTGCCGGTATCGGCCTGCTGGTAGTTGTTGGTCACCGCGACCGAATAGAACTCACCGACGGAATGGTCACCCCGCAGGATACAACTCGGGTATTTCCAGGTGATGGCGGAACCGGTTTCCACCTGGGTCCAGGAGATCCTGGAATGATTGCCACGGCAATCGCCGCGCTTGGTGACAAAATTGTAGATCCCGCCCTTGCCGTTCTCGTCACCGGGATACCAGTTCTGCACGGTGGAATATTTGATCCGGGCATTTTCCAGGGCGATCAATTCGACCACGGCGGCATGCAGCTGGTTCTCGTCCCGCATCGGTGCGGTACATCCTTCCAGGTAGCTGACGTAGCTGCCTTCATCGGCGATGATCAGGGTGCGTTCGAACTGACCTGTATTCGAGGCATTGATGCGGAAGTAGGTGGACAACTCCATCGGGCAGCGTACACCCTTCGGGACATAACAAAAGGAACCGTCCGTGAACACGGCAGAATTCAGGGCGGCAAAAAAATTATCCGAGGTCGGCACGACAGTTCCGAGATATTGTCTCACCAGGTCGGGGTGGTTTTGTACGGCTTCTGAAAAGGAACCGAAGATGACACCTGCCTCGGCCAGTTTTTCCTTGAAGGTGGTGGCGACCGAGACACTGTCAAAAACGGCATCCACGGCAACACCTGCCAGCATCTTCTGTTCCTGCAGGGGGATTCCCAGTTTCGCATAGGTCTCCAGCAATTTCGGATCGACTTCATCCAGGTTTTTTGGGCCGGTCTTTTTTGATTTGGGGGCGGAGTAATAGGAGATGGACTGATAATTGATCGGTTCATGATGGACGTGTGCCCACCTGGGCTCTGTCATCTTCAGCCAGTGACGGTAGGCCTTGAGTCGCCATTCCAGCAGCCATTCCGGCTCCCCTTTTTTGTTCGAGATCAGTCGAATGACGTCTTCGTTCAGGCCCGGCGCCACCGTATCCGTATCCACATCCGTTACGAAACCATGTTCGTATTCAGTCTTGACCAGATTCTCAACTTGTTCGTTTTGTCCAGGCATACTCTTTCCAGGCTGGTCGTTATTGGATTGATTCCGTCACGTTGAAGCTTTCTCCACAGCCACAGGTCTCCTGTACATTGGGATTGCTGAATTTGAATCCTTCATTCAAACCGTTGCGAACATAATCCAGTTCGGTACCGGCCAGGTATTTCAGGCTCAATTCATCGATGATGATTTTCACGCCATTGGACTCAAAGGACTGATCGTGATCATTGATCGAGGTTGCCGCCTCAACGACATATTGATAACCGGAGCACCCGGCCGGTTTTATGCCGACACGAAGCCCCATATCGTTGTTATTTTTGTCCAGGAAACGCCGGATGTGACTGGCCGCCCTGTCCGTTAATGTGATGGTTGACGCTGTCATGGTGCACTCGATTTCATCCTTAAATTTATATCTGCGAGTTGTATCTGCGAGACCAGAAGCTCCTGGCGTTTGGAAACCTGCCTGACCATATGTCTCTGGATTATCTCGGCGAGTGTGATCTTGTTTAAAAATTCCGAGACATGCCGATTCAGTTCCATCCAGAGGTCATGGGTCAGGCAACGAAGCTCTCCCTGGCAATTCTGCTGGCCGCCACAGCGGGTTACGTCAATGGACTCATCCACCGAGTAGATCACCCTGGCTACGGTGATGTCACTGGCCAGTATTGCCAGGCGATAGCCGCCACCGGGTCCCCGGGAACTCTCGACCAGCCCGTGTTTCCGTAACTTGGTAAAAAGTTGCTCCAGATAATACAGGGAGATGTCCTGCCGTCTGGCAATATCCGCCAGCGTAATCGGGCCATCTGTATCGTGCAGGGCCAGATCCAGCATGGCGGTTACCGCATAACGGCCTTTGGTCGTGAGTTTCATCGTTGTATTTCTGCCATCGGGTCAGTGCTATCTGGCAGCAATAATTACATAACAGACTAATTTAGTCAAGTATTAGGCCGGAGGGCAGCTACCCTGCAGGAGTATTTTGTTAACTAATTGATTACAGGCTAGTTAATGATGGAAAGTGGGTTATCGATCCTCCTTGCGGGAGCTTATTTCTTCTACCCTCTTTTGCAATGCCTCCATCTGCTCATTCACCTGATGCATATGATCCAGCATGCTGTCGAGGGCATTCTGGATCGGGTCGGGCATGTCCTTTCTCTCTCCATAGGCTTCAAAGCCGATCTTCCTCGCCATGGCCTCGCGCTGTGCTGTTTTATCGTCTTTCTCTTTTTTCACAATCACATGGCCGGGTACGCCCACCACCGTTGCCCCCGGTGGTACGTCCTTTACCACGACCGCGTTGCAACCGATGTGTGCCCCGTCACTGACGGTAATAGGCCCGAGCACCTTGGCACCTGCCCCGATCACAACATTATTCTTCAGGGTGGGATGGCGTTTGCCCTTGTTCCAGGTCGTACCGCCCAGGGTCACGCCATGATAGATCGATACATCATCTCCGATCTCGGAGGTCTCGCCGATGACAATACCCATGCCGTGATCGATAAAGAAGCGGCGGCCGATGGTTGCCCCCGGATGGATCTCGACACCGGTGACAAAGCGTGTGAGGTGTGCACAGAGACGTGCCAGCAGTGTAAGTTTTCTGGTCCACAGCCAGTGATTGAGGCGATGCAACAGGATCGCATGCAGACCGGGGCAACAGGTCAGGGTTTCCAGGGCAGAGCGCGCGGCCGGGTCCCGATCGAATACGACCTGGATATCTTCTTTCAGGGTGTCGAACATGGTTAGAACCTATCTCAAAATTGCTGTGCTTGCCAATACTGCGTTAAAAAAGGGCTCAAAATGCTCATTTACACCCGTGTAAACTGCGCTTTTTTACTTCGGGCCAGCTAAAGCTGTTCAAAATCGTTGACGAATAACCTCCCTGTAATTCGCCTTCCCGGCGATTTTGTCGCCCCTTGTTGCCTGGTCTTGCCGGCGCTCGCCAATCTTGAGACAGGTTCCAGTCATGCATCTGCCAACTGTCTGATCCGTACATGCTGCCCCTTCAACCTTGAGATTGCCGCTGCTGTCTCTTCGAGACGTTCCCGTTCCTTCCTGACGACCTCTTCCGGTGCGCGTGCGACGAAATTGCTGTTTCCCAGTTTTTTTCGGATACGGTCTTCGTCCGCATTCAGTCTGTCGAGTTCTTTTTCGAGTCTTTCCAGTTCCGCCTTCAGGTCAATGAGATCGGCCAGTGGCACCAGCAAGGTCATGGCGCCTGCCAGTGCGACTACGGCATCGTCGGGCTCGGTCACGATCTCCTTGATGGATTCGATTCTGGCAAGTGTCTTTATATAGGCACTGTTTTTTGTAAGCCAGGTTCTTTCCAGCTCCGAGCCCCCCTTCACCTGTACCGCCAGGGGTTTGCCGGGGGCAATATCCCGTTCGGCGCGGATACGGCGGACGCCGAGGATACAGGCCCGGACCCATTCCATTTCCGGCAGTGCTGTTTCATCCCGCTCCAGTTCTGAGGTGCCTGGCCAGGCCTGCAGCATGATCGTGTCGCCTTTCCGGTCCAGGATCGGGGCCACCCGCTGCCAGAGTTCTTCCGTGATAAAGGGTATGAAGGGATGCATCAGTCGTAACAGTATTTCAAGTACACTGACCAGGGTCTGCAAGGTGCCGCGCCTGGCGATTTCCGATACGCCGGGTCCGCTCAATGTTGTTTTTGAAAGTTCCAGATACCAGTCGCAATACTCGTCCCAGGTAAATTCATAGATGGCCTGGGCAGCCAGGTCAAACCGGTATGTCCGCATCCCTTCTGTCACCTGCTCAACGGCATGTGCCAGTCGTGTTGTTATCCAGCGTTCGGCGAGGCCATATTCTGCTGTGCCCTTGTTCATATCGATGGTCTGGTTTTCAACACTCATCAACACATAACGCGCGGCGTTCCAGAGTTTGTTACAGAAGTTACGGTAACCCTGGATCCGGCCTACATCAAACCGTATGTCACGCCCCTGGGTTGCCAGCGAGGCAAAGGTAAAACGCAGGGAGTCGGTTCCATAGGAGGCTATTCCATCAGGAAAATGTTTGCGCGTGAGCTTTTCGATCCTGGGGGCATCCTGCGGGTGCATCAACCCGGTAGTGCGCTTCTGCACCAGCGCCTCCAGGTCGATGCCGTCGATGAGGTCCAGCGGGTCCAGTATGTTTCCTTTCGACTTGGACATCTTCTGGCCTTCCGAGTCGCGTATCAGGCCATGGATATAGACTTCCCGGAAGGGGACATCGCCCATAAACTTCAGGCCCATCATGATCATACGTGCGACCCAGAAGAAAATAATGTCAAAGCCCGTTACCAGCACGCTGGTGGGATAAAAGGCCTGTAACTCCGCTGTATTGCCGGGCCAGCCCAGGGTGGAAAAGGGCCAGAGGGCCGAGGAAAACCAGGTATCCAGGACATCCGGGTCCTGATCCAGTGTGATCTGTTCACCCAGCTTGTATTTCTGCCGGACCGCCTGTTCATCGTGGCCGACGTAGATATTGCCATCTTGATCGTACCAGGCGGGTATACGATGGCCCCACCAGAGCTGGCGGCTGATGCACCAGTCTTCAATATTGCGCATCCATTCAAAATAGGTCCGGGACCAGTTGTCCGGGACAAACCGGATCGCCCCTGTTTCAACGGCGCGGATCGCGGGTTCAGCCAGTGGCTGTATTTTGACGTACCACTGATCCGTCAGGTAGGGCTCGACCACGGCATGGGAGCGATCCCCGCGCGGCACCATCAGTTTATGGGGTTCGATTTTTTCCAGCAGTCCCTGGGCCTCAAGGTCGGCCACGATCTGCCTGCGCGCTTCAAATCGATCCAGTCCCTGATAGGCCATTGGTGCATTATCATTAATACGTGCATCTATGGTGAAGATGTTCAGTAGCGCCAGATCATGTCGCTGTCCGACGGCATAGTCGTTGAAGTCATGGGCCGGGGTGATCTTGACACAGCCCGTACCGAATTCCGGGTCCACATAGTCATCGGCGATGATCGGGATGGTGCGGTTGGCCAGCGGCAGTCTGAGCTCCTGGCCGATCCAGTCCCGATAGCGTTCATCATCCGGATGTACCGCCACCGCGGCATCCCCCAGCATGGTTTCGGGCCGGGTGGTGGCGACGACCACAAAACCTTTGCCGTCTGCGCGCGGATAGCGCATATGCCAGAGCTGGCCATCCTCCTCGGCAGAGATGACCTCCAGATCGGAAATCGCGGTATGCAGGACCGGATCCCAGTTGACAAGGCGCTTGCCGCGATAGATCAATCCCTCGTCGTAGAGACGGATAAACACCTCCGTGACGGCTGCGGATAAACCCTCGTCCAGGGTGAAGCGCTCGCGTGACCAGTCCATGGAAGTGCCGAGGCGTCGTGATTGCCGGGTGATCGTATTGCCGGAGGTCTCCTTCCATTGCCACACGGCCTCCGTGAACCTTTCCCGGCCCAGTTCATGGCGTGTTGTATTTTTTATCTCCAGCTGGCGCTCCACCACCATTTGCGTGGCAATGCCGGCGTGATCTGTCCCGCACTGCCAGAGGGTGTTGAAACCGCTCATGCGATGGTAGCGGATGAGCACGTCCATCAGGGTTTGCTGAAAGGCGTGACCCATATGCAGGCTGCCGGTGACATTGGGCGGCGGCAGCATAATGCAGTAGGCAGGACCGGTTGCGGTGGGGGCAAAGTAGCCTTTTTCCTCCCAGTCCCGGTACCAGCCGGTTTCAATTATCTGCGGATTGTATGTTTTTTCCATGAAGCTGATTTTGTGAGGTGCATCCTGTCCCCGGCGCTGTATATTGAATCTTGCAACCGGTGATCAATGAAAACAGTGGCAGTCAGTAATTCTGGAACAGCCGTGAATATGAGGGCCGGTTTTATCGATCACTGTCCCTGTCTGTTCCACGCCGGTAGTGTTTTTCCGGGCCGGACTTTTCATCAATATCAAGCGGGTATTGCCCGCCCTGGTTTTGGGTCAAGTCCGTCATCAGCGTTGTTTTTATTTCTTTCATTATACTGTGTTTCAGGAGTTTGATTAATGCCTCCAGATCATTGTTGATCTGTTTATCCAGTTTGTTGATGATTTCTGCTATGCGATCTTCATCCGGGGCACGACCGTTACCAGGTTCAAAAATATCATTATCATCGTTCTGTGTATGACCTGCATTTTCCAGTGATATAACCTCATCCAGGACCGGTATCACGTCCTGACTGGACTTGTCTGATGGCTTGCCTGATTCCTTTTCCCTGAGCAAGGTCTCGAGTTCATCAATCCTGTTTCTCAGGGACGCGACCGTATTCTCGATACCGGGGGTTACCGGCCTGTATGGTTTTTCAGTCATGGACGCTATCTATGGAATGTTGATGCATATCACAACCAAGGACACGATAATGGCGATAGCGTTCCCGTGCCTGTTGCCGCCTTGCCTGATCGCCCGCAACGATTTCGATGATCCTGGCAAACTCAGTGGCAAAGGCGGGGACAGCCGGCGTTAAACTAAGCATGACCTGTTTGCCCTGCGGGTGTGTATCCTGCCAACCGATGACGATAGGGTTCTCATTCTGCCCATCCTCTGCCGCGAGGGAATGTGGAAGGAAGCTGCTGTCCCTGAAGGTCCAGAGCAGGTCATCAAACCGCTCAGCCTCGGTCCTGGACGCGGTGTGCACATAGATCTGATTACCCTGTGTCCACGCCTTGTTGATCAACTTGCAGGCAAAACGTTCCGGGCTGGTGTTGTTATCCGTGAGTACATAAAAATCAACCTGTGGCATAGTTCAAATCGCGTCCGCCGTCCGGTCTCAGCTGCATTTGTCCAGGAGATATTGCATCAACAGGGGGACCGGTCTGCCGGTTGCTCCCTTGTCTTTTCCGGAGGTCCAGGCGGTACCGGCGATATCCAGATGTGCCCATTCGAATTTACCTGCAAACCTGGACAGGAAACAGGCGGCCGTGATCGTGCCGGCATCCCGGCCACCGATATTGGCCAGGTCGGCAAACGGGCTTTTCAGTTGCGCCTGGTATTCTTCCCAGAGGGGTAATTGCCACGCCCGATCACCGCTGGTTTCGCCTGCATTCAGCAGGTCCCTTGCCAGTGCATTATGGTTGCTCAGCAAACCGGTTGCGTGTCTCCCCAGGGCGATAACGCAGGCACCGGTCAGGGTGGCGATATCGATGACAATTTCAGGATTGAACCTTTCACTGTAGGTCAGGGCATCACACAGGATCAGCCTGCCCTCGGCATCGGTATTCAGGACCTCGACGGTCTGTCCCGACAAACTGGTAATGATGTCGCCTGGTTTGGTTGCCGAACCACCCGGCATGTTCTCTGTTGCCGGGATGATCCCGACGATATGCAGCGGTAATGCCAGCCTGGCCACAGCATAAAGTGTCCCAAGGACGGCAGCTGCGCCACACATGTCATATTTCATCTCATCCATATCGAGGGCGGGTTTGATGGAAATACCACCCGTGTCGAAAGTGACCCCCTTGCCGATGAGCACGATCGGTTTGCTGTTCTTTTTTGCGCCTTTATATTCAATCGTGATCAATTTCGCCGGTTCATGGGTCCCCCGGGCGACGGAAAGCAGGGTGTGCATGCCCATTTTTTTCATTTCCGCCTCATCATGGACCTTGACCTGGATAAGGTCACTGAGCTTGACCAGTTGCCGTGCCTGGCCGGCAAGATAGCCGGGGGTACAGATATTGGCTGGCCTGTTGGCCAGGTCACGGGTCAGTTTCATCCCGGTTGCGATGGCCTGGCCTTCGGTAATGGCGCGCTCGCCTGGCGGGAGTTCGCGCCGGGTGGGCACGGTAAATATGATTTTCCGTAAGGGTCTGCGGGTTACATTTTTTTTTGTCTTCAACTCATCGAATCTGTACAGTGTGTCCCCGGTCACCAGTACTGCCTGCTTGATCTTCCAGTAATAATCACGTCCCTTGATATTCAGATCGGTGAGGTAACTGACTGCCTCCATGGAACCCGTCTGGTTCAGGCAGCGGATGCTGTAAGCGATCACCTTCCGGTATTCGCGTTCATTCATGTCCCGTTCACGGCCACAGCCGATCAGCAGGACCCGATCGGCAATCATGCCGGGGACATTATGCAGCAGCAGCATCTGTCCGGCTTTGCCTTCAATATCACCGCGCCGGATCAGGTTTGAAATATATTTATTACTGATATCGTCGACCGCCTTGGCCGCGGCTGAAAGACGGCGGGTTTCAGATATCCCGACAATAACACATGCCGTGCGCTGTTTTTCCGGGTTGCCGCTTTTAATACCGAATTCCATACTTGCTCCATTGCAGACCCTGGCCATGCCAGGATGAGTGATGTTACGGCCTTAGGTTGCCTGCGGTGGTATCTTGTTTACACTGCGCAGGGAAACCTTTCATGCACGGGAATTGCCGTGTTCCTGTACTATGTCAATAGTGAAGTTTTCTGCCTGTTTTTGTCAAAAGCAACTGAAAACGCCTGTTTTTTTATTTTTGCAAAGTGTATGCATTTATGGCAAAAGACGCAAAACATGAATGATGAACCGGGTGTCAGACATTGATTATCGAGCGATATATCTACCGTGAAATCTTTCAGAAGCTGGTCTGGATTCTGGGACTGCTGATCCTGATCGTGGCAAGCAAGAAATTTGTGGATTATCTGGCGGAGGCCGCGGCAGGCAAGCTGGCCGGTGAACTCGTGCTTCGCATATTCTGGATGAATACACTGGCAGGCCTGCCGAAGCTGCTGCCGGTATCCATCTTTATTGCGGTGATACTTGGATTTTCCCGCCTGGCGCGGGACAGGGAACTTGTCTCCCTGTCAGCAGCCGGGATAGGCCGGCAGTTCCAGCTGCAGACAACGGTGCGCTTCACACTGATATTTTGCATTGCCGTCATTGCCGTCGTGTTCTATCTGGCGCCCTGGGCCGAAGGCAATGTCCAGCGCCTGAAACAACAGGCAGAACAGGAATCCGATATTACCGGTATTACCGCAGGACAATTCAAGGAGTTCAGCAAGGGGGATCGTGTTGTCTATGTCGAGGGACTGTCGGCCGACAAAACGGAGATGAATAATATCTTCCTGCAGGTGCGCCAGAATAACAAGCTGGGTGTACTCACGTCTGACAAGGCGAGGTTCAGGACGGATGAGAAATCAGGTAACCGTTTTATCCTGTTTGAGGACGGCAGGCGTTATGTGGGCAAACCAGGCATGCAGGATTACGAGGTCACCAGTTACAAGACCTATGCCATCCTCATCGAAACAGGAACTACGGACAGCATCGAAACCAAGCTGGTGGCGGTACCAACCAGAGAACTCCTGGGCTCTGCTTCGCCGATGTACAAGGCCGAATTGCAATGGCGCATCTCTTCGGTAATTGCCTGTGTCCTGCTGTCACTCCTGGCAGTGATGCTGAACCAGTTTGCACCGGGGGAAAGGCGGTATGCGCCTTTTTTAATCGCCATCCTGAGCTATTTTATCTACAGCAACCTGTTAGGCATATCAAAGACCCTGCTGAAACGTGATGTTATCCCGTCATTCCTGGGTCTGTGGTGGGTGCATGTCCTGATGATTCTGGTGATTGTCGTTCTCTATTACTTACCGTCACTCTGGACCTGGCGCAGGCGAAATACAAACCAGCAGATACTCCCGGCGGAACAATGAGAATACTTGACCGTTATATCGGCAAGACCCTGTTGCGTACAACGCTGATTGCCCTGCTGGTCCTGATGGCGATATTTGCCTTCTTCTCCCTGATTGATCAACTGGAAGAAACCGGCAGGGGACACTATGGCCTGCTCCAGGCCATTGAATATGTCGTTCTGACCATGCCGCGACTTGCCTGCGAATTGTTTCCGATTGCCGCTGTCATCGGCAGTATGGCCGCTATCGGGCTATTGATAAGGAGCGGTGAACTGACGGTGATACGCGCTGCCGGGGTATCGCAACTACGCATTGCCTATGCCCTGTGCAAGACCGGTCTGTTACTGGCATTGATCACTGTGGTGATTGGTGAACTGGTTGCCCCTATTTGTGAACAGGCTGCACAACATCGGCGCTCGATTGCGCTGACGGAACAAATCGCACTCAAGACAAAATATGGTTTCTGGTCACGGGATGGTCACAGTTACATCAACATCCGGAAGATCCTGCCCGGTGATCGGATTGAAGATATCTATATCTATGAGTTCGACGAGGAAGATCGTCTGTTTTCCAGCACGTATGCCAGGGAAGCAGAGTATACGGATGAACAATGGTTATTACATGATATCGTGCAGACCAGGCTCAGCGAGGACAAGGCAACGAGTTACCGGATGAAGCTCGCCGCCTGGGATGCGCTGCTCAATCCCGAAATGATCAATCTGGTTACCATCAAGCCTGATTACCTGTCATTTTGGGGTCTGGTCAGCTATATCGGTTACCTGAGTAAGAACGGGCAGAACAGCCAGCTCTACGAGCAGGCCCTGTGGTCCAAGATCATCAATCCGTTCTCCATTATCGCGATGATCCTGCTTGCACTCCCCATCGTCAGGAGGGGTTCACAGATCCCCGCCGTTGGTCAGAAGATCTTCATCGGGGCGCTGATCGGCATCATCTTCCATACGGGCAACCAGGTTGCCGGCCATCTCGGTGT
>Ga0154767_1006_pt1 | contig 20296 bp, 12 predicted proteins | sample Rifle2008BG16ft_FD_105775 | JGI IMG/M metagenome (GOLD analysis project Ga0154767, IMG submission 105775) | Gammaproteobacteria bacterium RBG_16_51_14 | reverse complement strand
GTGGCGGTCATGGGACAGGCCCCCGGGGTCTATTCTTTTTTTACCCATCTCAGGTGGACCTGGGCGATCGCACTCGGTTACGCGGCGGGTATATGGACCCATTTCCTGCTCAATCCGGCTGCATTCACCATCTCCGTTGCTGCCGGTTAGGTGATCATATTTTTTGATCGCGGAACAAAACCCCGTGTGTATGCGCAGGGAGATTCAATGATAGTTATTCGCATTGAACCACTCTATCGCATCCCTGATGCCGGTTTCCCCTGAACGGTATCGGTAACCCAGCTGGTCGATTGCCTTCTGGCTCGAAAAAAACATCCGCTTTTTTGACATCTGGACACCGATCACCGTTGCCCGTGGTTCATGGCCTGTGATGCCGGCCCAGCGCTCCATCAGCCAGGCAATGGGCAATACCAGATTATGCGGTAACCGGATCACTGGCGGTTTCCGCTGTATGATCCCGCTGATGAGATAGAGTATCTGTTTCAGCGTCAGGTTTTCTCCGCCGAGGAGATAGCGTTGACCCGTCTTGCCCTTTTCCAGGGCCTGTAGATGTCCTTTAGCCACGTCATCAACATGAACAATATTGAGCCCGGTGTCTACATAAGCCGGCATCCGGCCACGCATGGTATCGAGAATAATGCGTCCGGTCGGTGTCGGTTTGATATCGCGTGGTCCTACCGGGGTGGTTGGATTCACGATGACGGCGAGGAGGCCTTCAGCCCTGATGAGTTTTTTTACCTCTTCTTCGGCAAGGAATTTTGAACGTTTGTAATGCCCTATCATGTCGGTCAGGGAAACCGGCGTTTCTTCGTTAGCCGGTGTTCCATCCATGTTTAATCCCAATGTGGCAACACTGCTGGTATAAACAATCCTGTTAACGCCTGCATCAAGTGCGCTTAACATGAGATTTCGTGTGCCGGTCACATTACATTCATACATTACCTCCGGATCCGGGATCCAGAGCCGGTAATCAGCCGCCACGTGGAAAAGGGTATCGCAGTGTTTCAAGGCTTTTTTCAATGAATCCTTATCACGCAGATCACCCTCGTGGATTTCAACCGGTTTGCCTGCCAGATTACGCCTGTCACAGAGGGGCCTGATCAGGACACGCACATCATGCCCGGCAGCGAGCAGCTGCTGCATGACGGCGGATCCGATAAAGCCGTTAGCGCCTGTAATCAGGGTTTTCATTAGGTACACTGCCAGTCTGTAATTGAGGAATTCTGTGAATGCCGATGAGTTTCCCGGACCTGTTGCGTACCGGGAAGACAATGATTACTGATGTGTCTGCAATACCTTCCGTGCCTGTGTAACAGCAATTAAATATAACACGGATGATCCCGTGGTCAGTGCCGGCGACAGGAAATATATTATCGATCGCGTGATATACGGGATCGGTATGCCAGGGTCTGTTGGTGTTCATCATTTATCAGTTTCCGCCTGTTTCCCGGGCAGGATCCGTGCCCCGGTAACGAGGAGTGCCGGCAGCAGGATCAATGATGAAATCAGCATCATTACAATCCCGATAGTCAGTAATTCCCCCATGCTGGCCATACCCCGGTGTGAAGAAAAGGCAAGATTGCCAATGCTGCATATCGTGGTCAAGTTACTGAAAATGACCCCCTTTGCAGAACTGGTTGCCAGGATAGCCGTTTTATCGATAAGAATTGTACGATAGCGGTGGGCAATGAGTATGCTGCTGTCCACGCCGATACCCAGTAACAATGGCAGCGCGATGATGTTGGCGAAATTCATCGGGATATCCAGCAGGACTGTACTCCCTACCGTCAGCAGCGCCCCTGTCAGCAGGCATGAGATAATAATGATTGCATCCCGCATACGCATCATGACAAGCAGGATCAGGACAATGGCAATCAATGCATAGAAAAATGCCTGTTGAAAGGCCCCGACTACCGCATCACTCGCCTCAATACTGACGACGGGTGGGCCAGTTACCTGGGGGACGGCCGCCTGCATTTCGGTAACAAATCGTCTCATGGCGCTGTTATCAGCCAGATTTTCACGCGGGAAGATCTCCAGCAGGTAATGGTCCTGGCTCAGCCAGGACGAGACAAGTTCCGGCGGCAGATCACTTGGACCGACCGGTTCCGCACCCAGTGCGGCGGATAATGCCCTGAGTCGACCCGGCAGGGAGGCAAGCAATCGTGTCTCCAGGACATTCAGCAGGATGGTCTGTCTTGCAGCGGGCTGGCTTTCAAGATATTGCAGGAAGCCGGTTAGCTGGATCTTCAACTCGTCAAAATAGGGATCTTTCCACCTGGTCTCACCGCCTTGTAATTCATGCAGGAATGATTGAATTGTTGCAAGTTGTTGTGTTGTGGAGATAACCGGTTTCGTTGTTTTCTCCGGGAGTGTTCCCAGCAGGTAATTCATCTCATCAATGACGGCTAGTTTTTCCTGCTGTTTTTCCGGGACAAAATCATCCAGCCAGACAACCTTGTCGACCGTATCCAGTTTGCCGAGTTGATTTTTTAATTGCAGTGCCTGGTCCCGGTTTTCAGCAAGGACAATGCTGGACCAGGGCGAGGTATCACTGTCGGCAAGCAAATCCTGGTAGGTCTTTACTGATTCATTCCCGGGATCCTGCAGATTTAACGTATTGTGATCAAAATGGAGCAGCGGCAGCAGGGCGAGCATGGTCGCAGTCAGGATGAATGAGCAGAGTCGTATGGGACCTGCATGGACCAGGGGAAAAGACAGGATGCGTCGCCTGGTTTCTGATAATGGGGTAACTGTCCTGCCTGTACCCTGTTGCAACGGGATGAGACTTAACAGGGCAGGCAGCAGTGACATGGTGATAAACAGACTGATGAACATGCCGCAACCGGATATCCAGCCCAGTTCAGCGACCCCATCGTAATCGGTCGGTATGAATGCAAAAAAGCCAATGGCCGTTGTGGCAGCGCAGAGCGTCAGGGAACGGCCGATCTGTACCGAGGTATCACGCAGGGAGGACGGGGTACTGATGTCCTGCTGCTGTAATTCACGGTAATGCAGGCAGAAATGGATGGCATAGTCGGTACCCAGGCCGATATACAGGACGGCAAAGGCAACCGATATCAGATTGAGTTCTCCAACGGTCAAGGTTGCGAATGCCGCTGTGAAAATCAGACCTGCCAGCAAGGTGATCAGACTCGCGGCGACCAGCCACGCTGATCGGTAGGCAAGCGACAGCAGGACAGCGACCATGACGAGTGAAAATGCGGTGGCAATGATATTGACACGGCTTACACTCAGCAATTCCTCATGCGACAGGACTGCACTCCCTGTCAGTCGCAGTCGGACACCGTGTTGCTGATTGATCTCCAGTTCATCGGCAAGTTTCCGGATTGCCGCAATGGCATCGGTAGCGGGTAACAGATGACCATAATCAAGATAAGGCTGGATTATTATAAATTCACGGTGAACACTCCCGGTGTTTTCCTTGCCATCCATCAGGTTCTGCCAGGAAACCTGAAACGGCTGATTGTCGCGTGTTGCCGATAAGGCAAGCCTGATCTGTTTGAACAGGGGCGCCAGATCAATCTCTTCGCCATCACCTGTTGCCTGTAGTGCTTCGGTTAACATGGAAAACAGGCCGCGCATACTCTGATCGTCAACCAGGCGGGCCAGGAAGGGTTGAATTGCTGCCAGGTTATCGGAGAGGTCCCGTAACTCCTCTGTACTGAGGAACAGGAATGCCGACTGCCTGAAAAAAGGCAGTGCACCCGGGGCATAGATATATTTGAAGAGTCCGGAATTTTGTTTAAGGTGGCTATAAAGGTTTTCTGCGGCATCGATCGACTGATCCGGTGTTTCTGATTCAATGACGACCAGGATGTTATTTGTGGACCGGGGGAAAAACTGTTCATACTGGAGATCGAGTTTTCGCCACGGTAATTCCGGTGAAAGCATATCCCGGGTATCGGTATTCATGCCGAGGTTGTCTTTGATATAAAACACGGACCATCCCGCTGCTGTGAGCAGGACCAGGATAATCCATACCCTGAACCGCTGGATAAAAGAGATCCAGCGAAGCAAAACCAGTTCCGGCAGAAAGTGACGACGTTCCGTCATGGCATTATTGGTAATACACCAGGGCAACAACCGGAGGGTGACCTTGCAAACCGGATGTAAATGGATGACAAGCCATTACTGTACAGGTGATTCCAGGCATTGGTTTTATCGATATAAAAGTAGTTCCCGGCTGGTTTGTCCGAGGTGAAGCAATGCCTGTCTCGCTGCCCTGAACCCTTGTGCAAGGCGGATCAGCAGTTTTATCTGGTCGGGTTGACGCAACAGGCCGAAAATAAAATCCGGTAGCACGGGCTGACCGTAACAATCGGTATGTTTCAACACAACCTCCGGCACACTGGTTATTGCGTCATCTGAAATGGCCCGGATTGCCATGTAATCAATATGGGAATAACCGGCAACCGCAGCGATGGCAGCACTCTCCATATCGACCGCTACCGCTCCAGTCATGCTGCGCAGGTGTGCCTTTGCCGTGGCGGAATCCGGTATCTCGTCAGCCTCAGCGAGGGTACCGGCACTGACCCTGAAATTACTTTTTTGCATATAATCATGGAGCCGTTGGCGCCACTCCGGATTGGTCAGGAAAGTTTGCGTGGAATGAATAACCATCTCCGGCACGATCAGGTCACCTGGTTGCAACGATATATCCAGTGCCCCGGCGACACCCCAGCTTACGAGTGATCGTACCTTATATTCGAGCAGTTTTATTGCCCCATTTCTGGCCCGATCCGCACCCGTTCCTGTCACCAGCACGAGTAGATTATCACTTATAAAATAAGGTTGTTCGGGGGGTATATTACACCCCGTCAGACAGGCAGCCTCCGCCGGGAGTGCCGCAATGACGCCAACGCGACTCAATCTGACTGGTTGTTCTGGTTGCGGTAACGGGCCAGGGCCCATAATGGGAAATACTTGGTATAACCGTGATATCTGAGGTAGAAAACACGGGGAAATCCGGGGGCAGTAAAATCCACATCATCCCACACACCATCCGCACATTGTGTCGACAGCAGGTATTCGATTCCCCGTTTCACCGCGACGGTGCAGGTTTCACCGGCAGAAAGGAGGGCCAGCAGGGCCCAGGCCGTCTGAAACGGCGTGCTGCGATGCAGGCGCCGATGTTTGGGCGGGAAGTAACTGTCATTGCTCTCACCCCAGCCTCCGTCTTCATTCTGGATATCCTGCAGCCATGACACAGCGCGGCGGATATAATCCTGTTGCGGATCTTCCCCCGCCACTTCCAGGGCAGTCAGTACTGACCATGTCCCGTAGATATAATTCGTACCCCAGCGCCCGAACCAGGAACCATCCTCCTCCTGTTCCATTTTTAGAAAGTCGATTCCTTGTGCAATGTTATGTGCATATTTTTCCTTGTCTACCAGGGTCAGCAGGGCTATGGATCGTCCGGTAACATCCGCTGTTGGTGCGTCGAGGAGTGCCCCATGGTCGGCAAACGGGATGTAGTTCAGGTAGTACTGTGTATTATTGACCTCAAATGAAGCGAATCCACCGCCGTGGGACTGCATGCCGGCTACCCAGACTGCGGCGCGTTCTATGGCATCCGCATACTGTTTCCCCCCGGTGAGTTGCATGGCCCAGGCCACCATGGACGTGTCGTCGAGGTCCGGATAATAGTAATTACTGTACTGGAAGGCCCAGCCACCACCCAGCAGATTCGGGCAGGGAACGCGCCAGTCACCGGGATCGTCGCTGAGCTGTTTGCCAAGCAGCCAGTCGAGTCCCTTGTCAATCTCTATCGAACCGCCATCTGCCTTGTCTACCTCGATAAACGTCTGGCAGGCCAGACAGGTATCCCATACGGGTGACACACACGGCTGGCAATACACGGATTCCCCCCTGGTTACCAGCAGGTTGTCGATGGCCTGCCTGGCCAGTTTGCGCGTCGGGTGATCGGCGGGATACCCCAGTATCACCAGTGATTCATAGACGTTGACCATGGCAGGAAAGATACCGCCAATGCCGTGTTCTTCGTTCATGCGCGCCAGGAACCATTGCTCACATCGGCGTATGGAAAACCGGCGGATAAAATCCGGCACGAGTTTATCGATGACACGACCGACATGATCGAGGGCGAGAAAGGCGAGGTGTAGTGGTGTGGTTGCACGGAAATAATGTTGTTCATCTTCCGGCGGGACGATGAACAATTCACGGATGTCGATGCCACGGGGATTGGCTGCCTCCGGTTTCATGGTACACAACACGAACAGTGGGACCATCACCGTACGGGACCAGTAGGAAACCTTGCTGATATGGAATGGAAACCATTTGGGCAGAAGGATGATCTCGGCCGGGATAAATGGGGTCGCCCGCCACGGTACCTGGCAGAACAGGGCCAGCAGGATCCGCGTAAATACATTACAATGGACGGCCCCGCCATGATTGAGGATGGCATTCCTTGCCCGCACCATGTGTTCTTCATTGGGGTCGTCACCCACCATCTTGAGGGCATAATAGGCCTTGACCGAGCAACTCAAGTCAAAACCGCCACCGGGATACAGTGACCAGCCATCATGTTCATGCTGGTTGGCGCGCAGGTACCTGGCTATTTTTCCCTCGAGGATGTCATCGATCTCCCCGATGAAATGATTCATGAGGATATATTCAGCCGGGATTGTACAGTCTGCTTCCAGTTCATAAACCCAGTGCCCGTCCGGATTCTGATGGGATGAAATCTCATCCCTTGCAGCAAGGATGGCCTCATCCAGGGCCAGCGGCGCCTCTCTCCTTGCAAGAAAGTCAAAGGCACCATTACCTGTTTCAGGCTCGGTGAGTTTATAGCGAGGTTGCAATGTCATGACGGGATCAGGGCTGAAGTTGAAATATTGCCGGTGTGCTTGTACGGGCTGGTTAGAGGCAGACGGAATCCGTTATTTCAGTCATGCCCGTATTGTATCCCCATTCAGGTTATTATTGTGCTTATCAAACGCCACAGTGAATACCACCAAGTTTCTCATGAATAGGTACCACTGGCAAACGCCGTGCTGTCAGGTTAAATAGATGATTCAGCATCCTGTCCCTGGTGACAAAGAGGCTGGTGGTAATGATGGTGGTTTTGACACACTGTCTTGATATCTTGACCTCTGTGGCATGGGTAAAACTGCGGTTTTTGTTTATTTTATCCAGGGTCAAGACAGCCATCCCCAGGGCCCAGAGGCAGAACCGGCGCAGGCCTTTCTCATGGCGTGGTATAAACAGGGTGTAACGCAGGGCGTTGGCAAGATGTGCCCGCGCCACACCAATCAGTTCACCCAGTCCCTGTTCAAATCCCTTGTCCATCTGTCCGGGTTTTTTCCGGCGGATATCAACACCGTATTTCATGAAAATATCGCGCGGCAGCCAGCAGGCACCGCGATGATGATCTTCCCAGATATCCTTCAATATGTTGGTCATCTGCAGTCCCTGACCAAATGAAACGGACAGTGGCATCAGTACCTCCCGGTGCTGATCGATTTCACCGGAATAGTCGCAAAATAATTCGGTCAGCATCTCTCCAACCACACCTGCGACGTAGTAACAATACCTGCCCATGTCCGGCAGATCAGCCAGGCCATCCAGGCCATCCAGTGTCTCGGCATCCTGATAACGCGCCATTCCCTCTGCCATGATGGCGACACATCGTTCAAGGGCGGCACGCTGTCTTGAATTAAAACTGTGGGTAATGCGGATAACTGCTGCCGTGTTCGCTACCAGGTCCCGTTCATATTCAGTCGTTTCGGTTGACAAAAGCGGGTATAAATCCCCTGCAAAGTGCCCTGCTGAATCGTTACCAGCGACCACCCGGATGAATCGTTCCGCAAGCTGTCTTTTTACGCCGGCACCCATGGTTTTATCATCCTCGATGGTATCGGCTATACGGCATAGCAGATAGGCATTGCTGACTACCCGCTTCAGTGGTTCGGGTAGTTGTGGAATGGTCAGGGCAAAGGTGCGTGAAACATCCTGAAGGATATGCTGCTGGTAGGCTTCATCATCAAGGTCGGTGGATGGAATGGCAGATTTTTTCATTAAATGCAGTTGTGAATCCGGATTGTCATCGATCAGTTACGACCGGTATTTTTTGATCTGTTTGATGCCAGGCAAGATGCCAAATCAGACGGTTTGCAATCAAATAGCAAACACATAATCATCAGTACCTGATGGTAATCGTATCACGCGTTTTGCAGGCCGTGCTGGTTGTTATCCCCTCCCAGACCTCCCGCACTGACGGTAGCGGGTTGATCCAGTGCAGATTTCCCGATCCTGGATATCACCTCCCAGAGCGGCCCCGGGAATTTATGCAGATTGACCATGACTTGTTCGAACGAGGTCAAAAAATAATGCGCATCCGCTTCATTGATGATGAGTGGCGGGATCAGCTTGATGACATCGATATGATGCCCGGCCACCTGGGTCAGTATCCGGTGGTCATGCAGCAATGGAATCGTGATGGCCTGGGGAAACAGGCTCTTGTTCAGTTTGTGTGCCAGTTGCCACGCGCAATTCAGTGAAAACGTCCCGGGTTTGGCGAATTCGATCCCGATCATCAGGCCACGCCAGCGGATGTCGTGGATGAACTCGAAGCGTTCCTGTAACAGGCACAGACCATTACCGATGATAGCGCCGATATGTTTCGCATTCTCCAGCAGGTTTTTTTCATCCAGGTAAGCAAGCGAGGCCAGTCCCGCCACCATCGCCAGACTGCCCTGGCCAAAGGTCGATGAATGCACAACGGAACGATCCATCGAGGAAAATACCTTTTCATAAATCCATTTACGCAGGAGGACTGCGCCAACCGGTACGAGGCCGCCGGAAAGTGACTTGGACAGTACAACCATATCCGGGTCGACATCGCCGTCATGCTCGAGGGCCAGGAACCGGCCGGTACGCCCCATACCCGTCTGCACCTCATCTGCGATAAACAGGGCACCATGATGCCGGCATAAGGCAGCGGCATTTCTTAAATAGCCGTCATCCGGAATATTTACCCCTTTACCCTGGATCGGCTCGACAACAAAAGCGCCGATTTTCCCGCTGGCAAGGGCATCCTCGAGCGCATTCAGGTCATTGAAAGGGATCTCGACGCAGCCCGGTAAAAGGGGTCCGAAACCTTCCCTGAACAGGTTATCGCCATTGATGGAGAGGGAACCGTTACTCAGGCCGTGAAAGGATTTTCTGGCATGAATAATCCCGGCCCGTCCGGTCGCACAGCGTGCGAATTTGATCGCCGTTTCAATGCCCTCTGTGCCGGAATTGGTGAAATAGACGTAGTCAAGCTGGTTGGGCATCCTTTTTTTCAATTGCTCTGCCAGGAGTCCTGATAATAAAGGGGCTTCCATCTGTACCAGGCTTGGATAATCACAGTTCAGGAATTCAATCAGGGCATGCTGGATATCCGGGTTATTCCTTCCCATGTTGAAGACCCCGTAACCCGCCAGCATATCCAGATACCGGTTGTTCTGTATATCCCACAGATACTGGCCTTCTGATCGCGTATAACAGCGGTCAAAACCGATCGTGTGCAGGGTTTTGGAAAAACGGGGATTGACATGAGCCTCGTGCAGCCGGTAATTCTCCCCTGCAGCATCCTGCAGGAGCGCTTTTATATTCAAGGTCATCTTTCTATCTCAATCCATTGTTAACACCGGATATGTCTCATCGTGCTCATTCAAACGCCAGACTGTACCCCTGACAAGCTATCCAGGACCATCGGTAGTGAATCAAGCTGTCGGGAACGAATTTCAAGGTTACACTATACCGAAATCCGGCGATCTGTTGACAAAGGATAATCATATACGGGCAACAAATATACATTGATTTGCTTGACACAGGTTATAACTTCACGAAGATTACACAGAAACCGGAAATTTTATTCGCCGGCAGGCGATAACAAGCTTTTTTCCTGATGACACAGACAATCCCGATTCCATCCCAGGCTGACTATTTTCTCCAAGATATCCTGCAGAAAGCACAGGGTATTGGTTGGTGGACAGGGGATATTTCACAGGCATCGGGACATCCCGATGCCATCAAACATGCGATCCGGTCTATCCGGAAACCGGCCTATTGCCTGTTGCGACAGGATGGGGTACAGGTCGTTGCCACGCATGGTCATGCCAGCATTGGCGGAAGACAGGCTTCCCACGAGGCATTGCCTCTCATTGGCTATGCACCGACGATATCCCCCACGCAACTGGGAGACCCCGTATTTTGTCAGGATCATGGCATCCGCTACCCTTATATGACCGGTTCCATGGCCAACGGTATCGCCTCGATGGGGCTGGTCGAGGCCGTCGCCGGTGCCGGGCTACTGGGGTCCTTTGGTGCGGCCGGGCTGGGTTTGCAGGAGATTGAAGCCGCCATCGATCAACTTGCGCAAAGACTGGTGGACCGACCCTATTGTTTCAATCTCATCTACAGTCCCAATGTAAAAGGTCATGAAGAGGCAGTTGTTGACCTGTATCTGCGACGCGGCATCCGCCTGGTTGAGGCCTCGGCCTATATGAAACTTACCCTGCCGGTGGTGCGTTATCGTGTGCACGGGATCCGGCGCAGGCAGGATGGACAGATTGAGACGCCGAACCGGATCATTGCCAAGGCCTCGCGCATTGAAGTAGCCAGCAAATGGTTCAGTCCCCCGCCGGTAAAATTACTGACAAAACTGGTGGAGGCAGGGGAAATCACAACGGAACAGGCCGAGCTTGCTGCACATATCCCGATGGCACAGGACCTGACCGTGGAGGCGGATTCCGGCGGCCATACCGACAACCGGCCGGCGATCACGCTGTTACCGACCATGCTGGCATTACGAGACCGGTTGCAGACACAGTACCCGTATTTACAGTCACTCCGCGTGGGTCTGGCCGGCGGTATCGCCACCCCCGTATCCGCCGCCGCCGCCTTTGCCATGGGCGCCGCCTATATCGTCACAGGCACAGTCAATCAGGCCTGTGTGGAATCCGGCAGCAGTGATCTTGTCCGGCGCATGCTGGCCGAGGCGGAACAGGCCGATGTGGCCATGGCCCCGGCCGTCGATATGTTCGAAATGGGGGTCAAGGTACAGGTACTAAAACGGGGCACCATGTTCGCGATGCGTGCCAACAAACTATATGAACTCTACCGGGCTTGTGATTCCATTGAGACGATCCCCCTGAAAGAACGCCAGTCGCTGGAAAAATCGATCTTTCATGCACCGCTGGATGAAATCTGGGCGATAACCCGTGACTATTTTCTGCAACAGGACCCGGAACAAATCTCCCGCGCCGGGGCTGATCCGAAACATAAAATGGCCCTGATCTTCCGTTGGTACCTGGGCCTTTCCTCGCGCTGGGCCAATGCGGGCGAGGCCTCACGCCAGATCGACTACCAGGTCTGGTGCGGACCCTCGATGGGTGCATTCAATGAATGGGCCAAGGGGACCTGGCTCGCGGAACCGGGCAAGCGCAAGGTGACGACTGTCGCCATGAATATCCTGTTTGGGGCCGCTGTGGTGGCACGGATAAACTACCTGCGCAATCAGGGGGTGCGACTCCCCCAGCAGGCCCTGGCAGTTGAACCTCTTGCAATCGATGTGATTGAGGAATATCTGAATTGAAGAAAAACCGGCAACAGGACAGGAACAGGACAGGGGAGAATGTACCCATCGCGATCATCGGTATCGGCTGCCTGTTCCCGAAGGCCGCCAACGCCGGTGATTTCTGGTCGAATATCCGGGAGGGTGTGGACGCCATCACCGGGGTTCCGGCCAGTCACTGGAATACGGAAGATTATTTCCATCCCGAACCGGCGACACCGGATATGACCTATGCCCGCCGCGGTGGATTTATCGATGCGGTCGACTTCAATCCCCTGTTGTATGGCATGAGCCCGAATAATATCGAAGCAACGGATACGACCCAGTTGCTGGGTATGGTCGTGGCGCGTCAGGCCCTGCTCGATGCCGGCTATTCGACCGGAAAGGGGGCCGGTGATGGCAGGGAATTTGATCGTGACCGTACCAGTGTCATCCTGGGCGTTACCGGTACCCTGGAACTGGTGATCCCACTTGGTGCCCGGCTGGGACATCCCGTCTGGCGCAAGGCCCTGGCCGAGGCCGGTGTGGATGCCGGGACAGCCGAGGAGGTCGTCCAGCGGATTGCGGAAGCCTATGTGCCGTGGCAGGAGAATTCGTTCCCGGGTCTGCTGGGGAATGTCGCCGCGGGACGGATTGCCAACCGCTTTGATCTCGGCGGGACCAACTGTGTTGTGGATGCGGCCTGTGCCAGTTCCCTTGGCGCTATTCACCTGGCGGCAATGGAACTCTCGGCCGGGCGCTGTGATATGGCGATCAGCGGGGGGATGGATACCTTCAACGATATCTTCATGTACATGTGTTTCAGCAAAACCCCGGCCCTGTCACCCACCGGGAACAGCCGTCCCTTTGATCGCAACGCGGACGGAACCATCCTCGGTGAAGGACTGGGTGCGGTTGTGCTGAAGCGGCTGGAGGATGCGCGCCGGGATGGTGATCATATCTACGCGGTGATACTGGGGATGGGTACCTCCAGTGATGGGCGAGGTCAAGCCATCTATGCACCCAGTGCCACGGGACAGGACAAGGCACTCCGGGATGCCTATACCCAGGCCCGGGTTACCCCGGCAAGCATTGAACTGGTCGAGGCCCACGGTACCGGTACTATCGTCGGTGATGCCGTCGAGGCGGAGGCACTGGCGGAGGTCTATCGTGATGACAAGCCGGACGGGACGTGGTGTGCCATCGGGTCTGTCAAATCCATGATCGGACATACCAAGGCGGCCGCTGGTGTCGCCGGCCTGATCAAGACCGCCATGGCACTGAAGAACAAGGTCATTCCGCCTACCATCAAGGTAGACCAGCCCCTGCAACAGCTCGAACCGGGCAAGGCGCCGATCTATGTGAATACCGTCAAACGCCCCTGGGTAGCCAGCGCTGGGCATCCTCGGCGTGCGGCGATCAGTGCGTTTGGTTTCGGGGGCAGCAATTTTCACTGCGTGTTGGAAGAGGCGGAGACAGACAAGACCGCGATCGAATGGGATGGCAGGGTCATCGTGATTGCCTGCAGTGCCGACAGCAAAGAACAGTTACGTCAGCAACTCGATGCAATCGATATTGATCAAGCCTGGTCACAATTGCGGGCCATGGCCGCCCGGTCCTGTCAGGCATTTGACAGGAAGCAACCAGAGCGTGTGATCCTCGTCGTTGAACGGGAGATAACCGTCCTTGGGCACTTGATGCGGGATAGCAAACAAATGTTGTCGGAATATACCGACGGCAGATACGGACAGTTACCCGCAGGTGCCTGGTATGGTTCAGGTGAAGTGGACGGCAAACTGGGGGTCCTGTTTCCGGGGCAGGGGGCGCAATACGTCGGTATGTTGCGTGACCTGGCCTGCCAGTTTCCACAGGTAATCACGGTGCTGGCACATGCCAATGCAACGTCAGGAGAGACAGAACATGGTCAGCGCCTGAGTGATCTTGTTTATCCCATCCCGGTATTCACGGAGGAGGCACGCCGGCAGCAGGAGCAGACACTGCGTGCCACGCAGAATGCACAACCGGCGCTGGGCGCCGTCAGTCTCGCCGCCATGCGCATACTTGAGCATTTCGGTGTCAATGCTGGGATTACCGCCGGGCACAGTTATGGTGAACTCGTCGCGCTCTGCGGTGCGGGGCGCATTGATGAGACTGCACTGCACCGTTTGTCCAGGCGCAGGGGTGAACTCATGGCGGACGGGCAGGGCGATCGAGGTGCCATGCTTGCCGTGGCCGCCCCCGTTCCTGTGGTACAGGAAATTCTGGACGCCGAACAACTCGACCTGGTCATTGCGAATTACAACGCCCCGGCACAGATAATCCTGTCCGGGGCAACGGCACAGATCGAAAAGGCCGCTGAACTGTGTCGGCGGCATAAACTACGAGCCACGAGGCTGCCGGTATCCGCTGCCTTCCACAGCCGCTTTGTGGCAGATGCGGAAGCCCCTTTTGCCGGGGCACTGGCGGCGCTGGAATTCAGTCCGGGCGAGATCACGGTATTGTCGAATACCACTGGGGAAATCTATCCGCAGGACAGCGATGAGGCAAAAAATCTGCTGGCCGGACAACTTGCCCGCCCGGTGCAATTCGTGCGCGAGATCGAAAGGATGGTGGAGCTGGGTGTACAGACCTTCATCGAGGTTGGACCGGGCAGTCGTCTGACCGGCCTGGTAGAGTCCATCCTGGATGGGAGGAAGCACCATGCATTTGCCCTGGATGCCTCATCGGGCAGGCGCAGCGGCCAGGTTGACCTGGCCTGTCTACTGGCAGCACTGTCTGCGCTTGGTCATGACATCTCCCTGCAACGCTGGGATGCCGGTTACCTCGAAACGCTTGTTCCGGATACGGGCAACAAACCGGCAATGACCATCCCGATCTGCGGCGCCAACTACGTCAAACCGCGGGAGAAACGCCCACCCGGTGCTGCAAAGACGATGAAACAAGCACAACCTGCGGGGCGGACGGTGACAAGCAAGCCAGCGGACAGTGGTCAGCAATCCGTTGCCGGCAATATCGATACCTCGCAGGTCCAGGATGCCCTGCTTGTGACACAGCAGGGTATCCTGGCCCTGCAAAAGATGCAGGAGCAGACCGCAGTCCTGCATCGGCAGTACCTGGAAGGGCAGGAAACGGCGCAGCGCACCATCCAGCAACTGCTGGGGCAACAGCAACGCCTGCTGGGCCTGAGTCCCGCCAGCGTGGAGGTGCCCGTGAGATATGACCTGATAGCACCAGTCCCGGCAGCGGCCTGCAAATCAGTTCCGGTGTCAGGGGTAGGTGAATACAGGCCTGTGAATCCACCGGGCCCGGAACGGGAAATCCCGGCACCAAGCCGGCACGGTGCCGATAATGAAACCGTTATCGCAACCGGGATCGGGGCGGATATCCATAATGTCCTGCTCGAGGTGGTCTCTGAAAAGACCGGCTACCCGCTGGAGATGCTGAGCCTCGACATGAGTCTGGATACGGATCTGGGGATTGATTCGATCAAGCGGGTCGAAATCCTGTCGGCATTACAGGAGCGATTGCCTTGGGCGCCGACTATTCAACCGGAGGAACTGGGTACCTTTCAATTTCTGCAACATATCGTTGAATTCCTGGCAGACGGGGTTGGGAAAACAGCTTCGTCAGCACCTGCTGCAGACAAGACAGACGCACATAAGAAAACGCTTGCATCGGTAGCGAATACCGGTTTGCAGGAAACCTTGCTTGCGATCGTCGCCGACAAGACTGGCTATCCCGGTGAGATGCTCAGCCTCGACATGAGCCTGGATGCCGACCTTGGTATCGATTCGATCAAGCGGGTGGAGATCCTGTCTGCCCTGCAGGAGCGATTGCCTGATGCACCGGTGGTGACACCGGAACACCTTGGCAAGCTCCAGACCCTGCAGCAGATCGTGGACTTTCTTGCTGCCGGTAACGAGCCCGCCACGCGAAAAGAGTCACCGACGGAGGGGGGACCGGTGCCTGCCGCCACGGATATTCTGCTCGAGGTGGTTGCCGCGAAAACGGGTTATCCGATAGAGATGCTCAACCTCGACATGAGTCTGGATCTGGATCTCGGCATCGATTCCATCAAGCGGGTGGAGATCCTGTCCGCGTTGCAGGAACGGTTGCCGGAAATGCCCGCCATCAAGGCGGAGGAACTGGGTACCCTGCAGACCCTGCGGCAGATCGTGGCATTGATGACGGTGACTGCGGTCGATACGGCGAAGGCAAAGGCACCGACGGAAACCGATCGATCTCCATCGCTGCATGACGATGTGCAAATCAAACGCGGCATTGTGACGGTCATGCCACTGACTGAAAAAGAAAAGCGCGGGCAGATCCTCCTCCCGGACCAGGCCATCATCTGGGTAAGCGATGAGGGAACAGAATTGACGCAGGCGGTATGCAGGGCACTCAGGGCGAGGGGACTTGCCCCTGAGGTGGTGGTGATGGGGACAGTGCCGGATAACAAACCTTCCGGTCTGCTGCTGCTGTCGCCAACGGCCCCCCGGGACGATTATCTTTATGAGGCATTCCAATGGCTGCAGCGGGCAGGTACCCATCTGCGGCGGACTGGAAAAGAAAAACAGGCCATTCTGGTCAGTGCCTCCCGCCTCGGTGGCAGGTTCGGCATTGGGGATATTGGCGATGCCAATCCGATCAGCGGCGGGCTGGCCGGCCTGGTCAAGTCTGCCGATAAGGAGTGGCCGGAGGTGGTATGCAAGGCACTGGACCTGCCACTCACCGGGGATAGCACAGAACTGGCGGCCTTTATCGTCGAGGAGGCCCTGTTGCAGGGACCACTGGAAACCGGTCTCGGCGAGGATGGGCCTTGTATTGTTACCATCGAATCACAGCCTCTTGATGAAGATGTGTCGCCGGTCAGCAATGTTCTTGCCCCGGGCGACCTTGTGGTCGTCTCCGGCGGGGCGCGCGGAGTCACGGCCAGGGTGGCCGTCGAACTGTCCAGGACCTGTCAGGCAAGCCTGCTCCTGCTGGGCAGGAGTCCGGAACCCGTTGCCGAGGCGGACTGGTTGCAGGGACTGACGACCGAAGCCGATATCAAGAAGGCCCTCCTGGCGCACAGCGCTGACGGCACACGACCCGGTGAGCTTGAAAAAAACTACCGGAAGATCATGGCCAACAGGGAGATCCTTGCCAACCTGCGACGGATCGAATCGGGCGGCGGCAGGGCGGTGTACCGGTCTGTCGATGTGCGGGATAGCGTTGCGGTGGCAGGGGTGATTGATGAGGCAAGGCAATCCCTGGGGCCCGTACGCGGCCTGATCCATGCCGCCGGTGTGCTGGCGGACCGGTTAATTGAAGACAAGACCGCCGAACAGTTTGCCGAGGTCTATGCAACCAAGGTGCAGGGACTCACTGCATTACTCCATGCAGTTGAACAAGATGAGCTTCGTGTCCTGATCCTGTTTTCCTCCTCCTCCGCGCGCTTCGGCCGCAAGGGCCAGTGTGATTATGCCGCCGCCAACGAGGTACTGAACAAGATGGCACAACAGCAGGCCAGGCGGCGCCCTGACTGTCGCGTTCTCAGTGTGAACTGGGGGCCCTGGGATGGCGGGATGGTGACTCCGGCACTGAAGCAACTATTTGCAAGCGAGGGGGTTGGTATCATTCCCCTGCAGGCAGGCGCGGATTACCTGATGCAGGAAATTTCAGGAAACGGTCCGGTGGAGCTTGTTATCATGGGTTCCGTGCACGCTGCTGTAGCGGCAGAGACCACCGGGCAGGCAACGATTGCCGGCAGTACGCTGCATGTGGCCTTTGAACGGAGATTGAGCATCGAAGAATATCCGTTCCTCACATCTCATGTGATGAACGGGGTTGCGGTACTGCCTGTGGCCATGATGGCGGAATGGTTTGCCCACGGGGCCATGCATGATAATCCGGGACTGCTGTATACCGGTTTCGATGAGCTGTGCGTCTTCAAGGGCGTTACGCTGGAACCGGATACCAAAGTGGATTTACAGCTGCTGGCGGGACTGGCAATCAAATCCGGTGATGTTGAAATTGTGCACGTTGAATTACGCAGCGGGAACACCCTGCATGCACAGGCCCGGGTTGTTCTGGCGGCAGCTTATCATGAGAAACCTGATCCTGTTGCGCCAATAGTGACAGGTAAATATCCATTCAGGAACGACGAGGTCTATCAGTCCGGACAACTTTTCCATGGCCCTGCCTTACAGGGTATCAAATCGATCGATGCCTGTAGTGACCGGGGCATGGCTGCACAGGTAATGGCGGCACCAAGGCCATCGGAGTGGATGGAGAAACCGATTCGGTCAACCTGGTTGTCCGATCCACTCGCGCTGGATGCCGCTTTTCAGATGATGATCCTGTGGAGTTTCCAGCAACTGGGCGCGGGATCACTGCCAACGGCCATTGCCCGTTATCGACAGTATCGGAAAAGTTTTCCCTTGGAGGGGACGCAGGTTGTCATCCGCATTGACGAGCATACGGAACACCGCGCCCGCTCCACCATCGAATTCCTTGACCAGGAAGGTGGGCTGGTGGCCCGCATGGAAGGCTATGAATGTGTCATCGATGTGTCACTCAGCAAGGCCTTTGCCCGCAATCAACTGGAGACACCCCTTCCTAGGGGTCAGGTCTTTCATTGACATATCTAAACTGGCCGTGCTAATATAAAATCATGGCTAGACCATTGCGAATAGAATATCCGGGGGCGGTATATCACGTCACCACGCGTGGCAACGCGCAGGCGGATATCTATCTGGATGATACGGACAGGGAAAAATTTCTGAAAATTCTTGGCCAGATATGTGACCGCTATCACTGGCATTGTTATACCTATTGCCTGATGGGAAATCATTACCATCTGGTGATAGAAACACCGGATGGGAACCTGGCCAGGGGTATGCGGCAACTGAATGGCAACTATACCCAGGCATTCAACCGGCAACATCAGCGTGCCGGCCATCTGTTTCAGGGACGCTATAAGGCCATCCTGGTTGATAAAGACAGTTATTTACTGGAAGTCATCCGCCATGTCCTGCTCAATCCGGTTCGCGCCCGCCTGACCAATACCGCCGGCCAATGGCGCTGGAACAGTTACCAGGCCATGATCGGGAAAACCAGCGCCCCAGATTGGCTTGCCCGTGACTGGGTACTGAGCCAGTTTGCGAGACGCACTTCGACAGCACGGCAACGCTTCATCCAGTTTATCAAGGAAGGTAAGGAACAACCCCGTATCTGGACCGATCTCCGCCAACAGATTTACCTGGGAGATGAACGGTTTGTGGCGAAGATGATAAAAAAAATCGGCAAGGAACAGGATCTGTCCGAAATCCCGCGCAAACAGAAACGACACCCCCAAAAATCCCTGACATCCTATGCAGAACGTTATCCACGCAACAAGGCGATGCGGTTGGCCTACGACAGCGGAGAGTACACTCTGAAGGCAATCGCTGATCACTTTGGTGTCCATTACAGCACGGTGAGTCGGGTGGTTAATCAGGATCAGTAACCGTTGCCCGTGGTCAGTTGAAAGTTGTTAACAACCAGCCACACACAACCTGCAACAAGCATCTTTGTCATACTAACCGTCAAGACATAAAGGGTATGAGCAGATTCTTATGCCCGGGTGGAATTTTGTGCTAGTATAATCTGACTAGACTGACTATAAAATGGAGATCATTATGGGCACATGGCAGCTTCAGGAAGCAAAGGCCCGCTTGAGCGAGGTCATCAAGAAAGCAGATAAGGAAGGCCCGCAGAGCATTACGGTCCACGGCTATCCCACGGCAGTAGTTATTTCACGCAAGGAGTATGAACAGCTGAAGCAACCACAGGGGAGTTTTGTTGAGTTCATGCGCCGGTCGCCGCTCTACGGTGTAAACATTGACCTTAAGCGCGAGCAGACGCTCACGCGCAAGGACGACATCGCATGAGCTACCTGCTCGACACCAACATCGTATCCGAGACGATCAGGAAAAACCCGAACCGGTCGGTGATCACATGGCTCGATCAGATCCCTGGTGAAGCACTCTTTATAAGTGTTCTGACGCTTGGAGAGATTCGCAAGGGCATCGAAACTCTGAACGACAAGAGACGCCGCGAGAAACTGCGTCTCTGGCTGGAGCATAAGCTTCCGGCATGGTTTGAGGGTCGGCTGCTGCCGGTAGACCTCGCTGTGGCAGATCGGTGGGGCCGTCTGCTTGCAGACGCAGGCAGACCACTTCCCACGATTGATAGCCTTCTGGCTGCGACCGCCCTGCATCATGAACTGCGGCTGGTTACACGCAATGCCCGGGATTTTGATTATCGTGGCCTCGAAGTGATCAATCCATTTAATTGTTAAATATCACACTGACTCCTGATTCATCCCAGGGGACGAGCATATCGATCAATGTGTCAATGAAAGACCTGACCCCGAATGTTCGCGAAATTTTACGGTAGACAATTCCGCGCGGCTAATCTTGAGGATGGGAAAGGGGGGTGTGTTTCAGTATGTCTTTCCGGTTTGATAACGACCTGTCATTGACTTACCAGGGGTTCAGTGCCTATTATTCACTCACTACTACCCCGGTGAGTTTCGACTGCCGGGCGCGGGGCCTCCAGGGAGGCCCTTGCTTTTTCAAGGGACTGAAAATATGAACAAATCACTCTTTCCCCTAATTAACTATCAATGTGGCAATGAAAGACCTGACCCCGAATGTTCGGGAAAACACCATGCAGGTTCCATTGGAA
>Ga0154767_1135_pt8 | contig 20396 bp, 16 predicted proteins | sample Rifle2008BG16ft_FD_105775 | JGI IMG/M metagenome (GOLD analysis project Ga0154767, IMG submission 105775) | Gammaproteobacteria bacterium RBG_16_51_14 | reverse complement strand
GGTGGCATAATAAATGCATCCAGGTTGACCCTGAAAGATGGATCAGTCCAGGATAATACAGCAGCACATGACTGAAACGCCGATGCTGTCCAATCATGAACGCAAAAAAAACAAGTAATCACAAGAGAATGAGGAGATTAAGGAGATAAACCAAATGTCTAAAGATAATGTTCAGACAATGATTAAAGATAATGACATAAAGTTCATTGATCTGCGTTTCGCAGATACTATCGGCAAGGAGCAGCATGTCACAATTCCAGTCGGTGCCGCGGATGAGGATTTTTTTGAAAATGGCAAGATGTTTGATGGCTCTTCCATCGCTGGCTGGAAAGGCATCAATGAATCAGACATGGTGCTGATGCCGGATATGTCAACCGCTGTGCTCGATCCCTTTTATGATGACCCGACCCTGATCCTGCGCTGTGACGTCCTCGAACCAACGACCATGCAGGGCTATGAGCGTGATCCGCGTTCACTTGCCAGGCGTGCTGAGGCCTACCTGAAATCAACGGGGATTGCCGATACCGCTTATTTCGGTCCAGAACCGGAATTTTTTATCTTTGACGAGGTGCGTTGGGGCGATGACATCAACTCGGCCTTTTATGAGGTCGATTCAGAGGAGGGATACTGGAACAGCGACAGTATTTCAGAAAACCGTAATATCGGGCACCGCCCCGGTATCAAGGGTGGTTACTTCCCGGTACCACCGGTCGATTCAATGCAGAATATCCGTGCTGCCATGTGCACTACACTGGAAGAGATGGGTATCAAGGTGGAAGTGCATCACCATGAGGTCGCGACTGCGGGGCAGGCGGAGATAGGCACGGCATTCAATACCCTGGTCAGAAAGGCCGATGAACTGCTGATCCTGAAATATGTGGTGCAGAATGTTGCGCATGGTTACGGCAAGACCGCAACCTTCATGCCCAAGCCCCTGGTCGGTGACAACGGGAATGGATCGCATGTGCATCAGTCACTCGCCAAGGGTGGGAAAAATCTGTTTGCCGGTGACAAGTATGGCGGTCTTTCTGACTTGGCCCTGCATTACATCGGCGGTATCTTCAAACATGCCCGTGCCATCAATGCCTTCACCAATGCCAGTACCAACAGTTACAAGCGCCTGGTCCCCGGTTTTGAGGCACCGGTATTGCTGGCCTATTCGGCGCGTAACCGTTCGGCATCCTGCCGTATCCCCTGGGTGACCAGCCCTAAGGCAAGGCGCATCGAGGTCCGCTTCCCTGACTCCTGTGGCAATCCTTATCTGGGTTTTGCCGCCATGATGCTGGCCGGGCTTGATGGTATCCAGAACAAGCTTGATCCGGGTGGCCCGTTTGACAAGGACCTCTATGACCTCACCTATGAGGAGGAAAAAGACATACCCACGGTTGCGTCCTCACTCGATATGGCGCTGGAGGCCCTGGACCGGGATCGTGAGTTTCTAACGGTGGGAGGGGTATTCTCCAATGATATGATCGATGGTTATATCAAACTGAAAATGGCCGAGGTCACCCGCCTGCGGATGACGACACACCCGGTCGAATTTGCCATGTACTATAGCCTGTAAACTGGCTGTGAAATGCAGAAAAAGCCCCCGCATGGGGGCTTTTTTTATGAACTGGCAATCTATCCTTGTGTCAAAGATTGTGACGGGGGAACGGATTGGTTATGCTGGGTCTATGCGTATTTTCATATTATTGATACTGATTGTTTTCAATCCGGGGGCAACGGCAGAGACCGTTTATCGCTCTGCGGATGAGGACGGTAATACCATCTACTCGGACAAGCCGACGCCGGGGGCGGAGGAGATTCATGTCGAGGATGCCCAGGCGATCGACCAGCCGGATGCAGGGCCCTTCACGTATACACCGCTGAAACAGGAACCGGCCTCACAATACACGGCCCTCACCATCACCAGCCCGGAAAATGACGCCTCGATACGGGATAATACCGGTAATATCATCGTCAGTGTCACACTGGAACCGGGCCTCAGCCCGGGCCGGGGCGATCAACTGGCCTTATACATGGATGGGGCCCAGGTATCCGCAGGGACGTCTACGCAATTTGATCTCAGCAATGTCGATCGCGGTACCCATACCCTGGAGGCACGCGTCATTGATGCTAGCGGCAAGGCCCTGATCAGTTCATCGCCGGTCAGCTTCACCATTTTGCGTCATGCAGTTTCGCCACCACCACCGCCACCGCCGAAAAAGCCACCGTCACCACCACCACCACCACCAGCACCCTGAGCCGGATCGATTAAGGACAAAGGACTGAGGACTGAGGACTAAGGACAAAGCCGTTTCCTACCTGCGTTTTCAGGATAAGAACAAGTAATAAATTTACGTGAATAAACGGGATAAACTTGTGCCCTTGGTCTGGATCTTGCCTGTTATTCATGCAGGTGCCGCTAATTTTCCGCGTCATTTATGTAACTTATTGAATTTTTGAGCGAAATTAATCAAATTGGGTAAGGGGGTGAGGTGATTGCCTATCCTGTGCACTATATTAGTGCAATACTATGTCCATGATGACAAAAAATACCGAAACTGCAATGCAGTTAATCGATCATCTCTCTACGGCGGTGTTGTTGTTTGACCGTGATCTGCGTCTATGCAGTATCAACAGTGCCGGTGAGCATCTTCTGTCCGTCAGTCAACGACGGGTGTCCGGGCAGAGGCCGGATGAGATATTGCCGAATTCGCCCTTTTTCGCCGAGGCGATCAAACGTTCCCTGGAATCGGGCAGTATCTGTATAGAACATGGAATCGACCTCACTCTGCAAAATGAACAATCCATCACCGTCGACTGCATGATCACGCCCATCATCGACGGTGAAAAATACACCGAAGTGGTGGTCGAACTCGTTGATTCCAATTCATTCATCCGCGTCATGCGGGAGGCAAATCTGCAGGCCGTCCATGATGCCGCAAAAATCTCGGTGCGGGGTATGGCACATGAGGTCAGGAATCCCCTTGGTGGTATCCGTGGCGCTGCCCAACTGCTGGAGCGGGAACTGAATAATAGTGAGTTAACTGAATATACGAAGATCATCATCAGTGAGGCAGATCGGCTGAGAAATTTTATCGACCGAATGCTGACACCGAATGTCCATCCTGATATTACCCGGTTCAACATCCACGAAATCCTGGAATATGTTGTTGGCGTGGTGGTTGCAGAGAGTGATACGGGGTTAAACCTCACGCGCGACTACGATCCCAGTATTCCGGATATCCATGCTGATCGCGAACAGATAATCCAGGCGGTGCTTAACCTGTTACGAAATGCCGTGCAGGCCATAGATGAAAACGGAACGATCTGCCTGAAAACCCGGACACAACGCAAGGTTACCATTCAAAACAAGCTGCACAAACTCATTTTAAGGATTGAGATAATCGACAACGGACCCGGCATTCCACCGGATATTGAAAGTGGGGTCTTTTATCCCATGGTGACAGGACGTTCTGAAGGAACGGGGCTTGGACTTACGATTGCGCAATCCCTCATTCAATCGCATGGTGGTCTGATCGAGTATGAACGAAAACAGGAAAAAACCTGTTTCCGGATTTTACTGCCGTTGGAAGCAGGCAATGGATAAGGCCGGAAAAGTCTGGATTGTGGATGACGACAAGTCCATCCGCTGGGTGCTGGAAAAGGCCCTGGCGAAGGAAGAGGTCCAGATCGCCAGCTTTGAAAATGCCCAGGATGTCCTGGAGCGGATAAAAGTGGAAACCCCCGATGTGATCATTTCTGATGTTCGCATGCCGGGCACCGATGGCATCACACTGCTTGAGCAGGTTAAACAGCGTTTGCCGGATGTGCAGGTCATCATCATGACGGCGTATTCCGATCTGGATCGGACTGTGTCCGCCTTCAAGGGTGGTGCATTCGAATATCTGCATAAACCGTTTGACGTGGACGAGGTGGTCAGTCTGGTTAAAAGGGCATTGATCAACAGGGGGCACAAGGCGTCGCCGGTTACGGCGGACACCGGCGGGAAACAGCAGGACATACCCATCATTGGTTCCGCCCCGGCAATGCAGGAGATATTCCGGGCGATCGGCCGTCTCTCGGGTTCAAACCTGACGGTTCTGATCACGGGTGAGTCCGGTACCGGCAAGGAACTGGTGGCAAAGGCCTTGCACGATCACAGTCCTCGTTCATCGTCCCGTTTTATCGCACTGAATACGGCGGCCATACCGCGTGATTTACTCGAATCCGAATTATTCGGACACGAAAAAGGCGCCTTCACCGGGGCGACGTCCCGGCGGGAAGGCCGTTTTGAACAGGCCGACGGGGGCACATTATTCCTCGATGAGATTGGCGATATGCCGGCGGAATTACAGACACGCCTGCTGCGCATCCTGGCGGAAGGCGAGTTCTATCGCGTCGGCGGTCATCTGCCAATCAAGGTCGATGTCCGTGTGATTGCAGCAACGCACCAGAACCTGGAACAACGGGTACGGGAGGGTGTATTTCGTGAGGACCTCCTGCATCGTCTTAATGTGATCCGGGTGCATGTCCCTGCCTTGCGTGATCGCCGGGGTGATATCATCGAACTGGCAAACCACTTCCTGCGGAATGCAGCAGGGGAACTCAGGGTGGAGGCAAAGCAGTTATTGCCGGAAACCCAGGCATACCTGAAAAAATTGGCCTGGCCAGGCAACGTCAGGCAATTACAGAATTTCTGCCGCTGGGTTACGGTCATGGCCTCCGGCAGGGACATACATGTCGATGATTTGCCCCCTGAACTGAAGGAACCGGGTGAGGTCATCAGCCGCCCGGGTGAGTGGGAAGAACTGTTCCGTGCCTGGGTCGAATCCAGTCTGCTGCAGGGCGAATCGGCCCTGTTGGGTGATGCCGTCCCCCGGTTTGAACGTATCCTGATCGAGGAGGCATTGAAACAGACCGGAGGCTGCCGCCAGGATGCCGCCAGATTACTGGGCTGGGGACGCAACACATTGACCCGCAAGATCAAGGCATTGGGCTTGGACATCTAGGTGCTGTTTTTTTTCTGTATGGCCGCAAAGTAGCCAGCCCGATCCGGTTGTAATCATTCTATATTCAGGCAATTAAACTATAGTAACCACTCACCAACCTGTTTTGCATAATAGCTCAGGATGGCATCCGCACCGGCGCGTTTGCAGGCGGTCAGAGATTCCAGCACAACGGCCCTCTCATCCAGCCAGCCCTGTTGCGCCGCCGCCTTCAGCATGGCGTATTCACCACTGACATGGTAAACAAACGTGGGGACACCGAACCTGGTTTTTACCCGGTAGACGATATCCAGATAGGGGATACCCGGTTTCACCATGACCATATCCGCCCCTTCCTGCAGATCCAGTGCGACCTCTCTTAATGCCTCGTCACCATTTGCAGGGTCCATCTGGTAGCTGTATTTATCACCGCCGCCGAGATTGCCTGCCGAGCCGACAGCGTCGCGAAAAGGGCCATAGAAGGACGAGGCGTATTTGGCGGAATAGGCAAGTATTTTCGTGTTGACGTGACCGGCCTGTTCCAGGGCCTTCCGGATGGCCCCGATACGACCGTCCATCATATCGGAGGGGGCCACGATATCCGCACCGGCCCCGGCATGGGAGAGTGCCTGTTTGACCAGTACCTCAACGGTCGGGTCATTGACGACATAACCGGTTGCATCGATCAGACCGTCCTGGCCGTGGGTGGTGAACGGATCGAGTGCCACATCCGTGATGATGCCGAGCTCCGGGAATTCCTGTTTGAGGGCACGTACCGCCCGTTGCAGCAATCCTTCCGGATTCCATGCCTCCCGGGCATCTTCGCTTTTCCGTTCCTTTGCCGGGATCGGGAACAGGGCGACGGCAGGGATACCCAGCCTGATCAGGGTCTCGGCCTCGCGCATGAGTTCATCGATGCTGACGCGTTCAATCCCGGGCATGGACGCAACCGCCTCTCTCTGTTTCTTTCCTTCAATGACAAACACCGGATAAATGAGATCGTCCGGGCCCAGGTGTGACTCACGCATAAGGCGACGTGAAAATGTCTGGCTGCGCATGCGCCGCATACGGGTTCCGGGAAAGGTTCCTGCTGGATTATTCGTTGCCATAACGGTATTTATAAGACCTCAGGTTATGTTCTTTAAGGAAACTCTGATTAAATCAGAGTTTCCTGCAACACAGGGATGTGTTGCCATAATCAATGCTAATAATGCATTGATTATGTGAGAAAAACAAAAATCACATTTTTTGTTTTTCGTGCCCTGATAATTCATGGATGAATTATTCAGGGCTTCCTTAATATTATCAGGGACACAGGTATTATACCGCGTTGAACCCGCTAACCCAGTACTGGTCAACTGATTTATGGACGCACTGCCTGTTTTCGCAGCCTGGATGATATCCTGTCCCGCCACGAAACCAGTTCCCCACCGGGTCTGTTTTCCCCTGTCCGGGGGGCGGATGCTGCGGGTGTGGTTTGCCGCTCCGAGTTATGACGCAGCCGGCAAATCACGCCGTCTCGCGAATAGAGCCGGCATTCTGGTCAACACGATCGGGATGGGATTATTATTAGCCTTTCACCGAACAGGCAGGGGGTGGGTTATGAATGTAGAATCAGCGGTCCTGAAACGTTACTCGCAGGGCGCAAATGTACGGCAGGAGGCATTATGCTGTCCTGTCGATTACGACCAGGAGCTGTTAAAAATCCTGCCGCAGGAGATCCTTGAAAAGGATTATGGTTGCGGAGACCCGTCGCGTTTTGTCCACGCGGGTGATGTCGTCCTCGACCTTGGCAGCGGCGGCGGAAAGATCTGCTACATGGCGGCACAACTCGTTGGTCCGGAAGGCCGTGTGATCGGTGTCGATATGAATGACGATATGTTGGCACTTGCGCGCAAGTACCAGGCGGAGATGGCAGCAAAACTTGGCGGTGACAGGGTGAAGTTCGTCAAGGGCAGGATCCAGGATCTCGCCCTGGACATTGAGGCGATGACAGACTGGCTCAAGGGACACCCGGTGCATGATTTTGAATGTCTGCCAGAACTTGAACTGTGGCAAGCCGGGCAACGATCAAGGCGACCGCTTATAGCGGACAATTCTGTTGATCTGGTGATATCCAATTGTGTCCTGAATCTGGTCAGCGATGGTGAAAAGCAGCAACTGGTCAACGAGATTTATCGTGTGCTGAAACCGGGCGGTCGCATGGCCATCTCGGATATTGTCTGCGACGAAACTGTTCCCGGTCATATCAAGTCAGACCTGCAACTCTGGAGTGGCTGTATCGCCGGTGCCTTTCAGGAGCAGGAAATGGTAAGGATGTTTGCAGAAACGGGATTCCAGGCCCTCTGTTTCAATATGTGGTCGACCGGGCCATGGCGGGTCATTGAAAATATCGAATTCCGTTCCGTGACCCTGACCGGGGTAAAACCGGCAGGCACCGGGTGTGTCGACAAGGGTCATGCCGTTATCTATCGCGGTCCCTTCAATAGGGTCCATGATGATGACGGTCATGTCTTTTTGCGCGGGGAACGCATGGCGGTTTGTGAGAAGACATTCAGGCTGTTGACGGAAGGACCGTATAAAAATGACTTCATCGGCATAACGCCGGCGGTTGAACGCGATCCCGTTCCCTGGTGTGCCCCCGCCGGCACCAGGCGGCCTGCCTCTGAAACGAAGGGCGGTGTGCAGACGAACAGTAATAATTCCGGTAGGTGTTGCTGTTAGGCAATGATCGGCTTAATGGATTTTTCGAGACGAATGGTTTTTCCAGGGACGGATTCGGGGGTGGTTAAATTAATATATTCTCTGAGTGACCGGAGTGCGCTGATGCCTTATGGTGAACGGGGGATGGCAGTTTCTTTACCGTTGCTTCGATCCAGTCTTCCACCTGCCGGGTGATTTCATGCGCTGTCTTGCCGGTGCTTGCAATCGCCGGCCCGATGACCATCCTGATCGTGCCCGGCTGTTTTAGCACCGTGTTACGCGGCCAGCAATAGCCTGCATTATGGGCGACCGGCACGACCGGATAACCGGATTTTTCTGCAAGCAGTCCGCCACCCGGCAGATATTTCCCCTTTTCGCCCGGCGCAAGCCTGGTTCCTTCCGGGAAGATGACAACCCAGTAGCCCTGTTGCAGGCGACTGCATCCCCCGCGTACGATCTGCCGGATTGATCGGATGGCATTACCCCGGTCAATGGCGATGGGCTGCATGGTCGCCAGGCCCCAGCCATAGATCGGTATCCACAGGAGTTCCCGTTTCAGGATCCAGACCTGCGGCATGAAGATCGATTGCAGGGCCAGTGTTTCCCATGCGGACTGGTGGTTGCACATGATAATCGCTGCCTGGTCCGGAATATTTTCAAGACCCTCAACCGTGTAATTCACGTCACAGGTCAGCTTTAACCACCAGAGGTTGAAAACAGCCCAGCGCGAGACGAGGTAATAGCGCAGGGGGAAAGGGAGCGGCAACAGGAGGATACTCAGTGGTGAAAACACCAGGGTTGAACCGATCTGGCCAAGGTAGAACAGCAATGAGCGGATCAGGCGCATCCCGTTATTCCGGTTTCGTCAGGCTGTCGGCGACAGCCGCCAGGTCATCGAAAACCGCAACACCTGCGGGGAGGTTGCCCGCATCCACCAGTTGCCGGCCATAACCGGTACGAACGAGGATCGGTTTTGCATCCACTGCCAGCGCTGCTTCGATATCTGACAGCTTGTCGCCAACGCATGGGACATTTTTCAGGGTCATACGCAATCGCCTGGAAATATCCTGTAACAACCCCGGACGCGGTTTACGGCAATTGCAGCCATGCTTTGGTGCGTGTGGACAAAAGAAAATCGCTTCAATCCTGCCACCCAGCTGGCTGAGTTGATTATGCATTTTCTGATGAATGGCATTGAGCGTTTCGATGGTAAATAATTTCCGGGCCAGCCCGGATTGGTTGCTTGCGATAACGACGTGATAACCATACTGTGATAAACGCGCAATGGCCTCCAGACTGCCGGGAAGCGCCTGCCATTCCTCCGGTGACTTGATGTAGTCATCAGAGTCCTGGTTGATTACACCATCTCTGTCGAGGATAATCAGCGCCATTGTATTTCTCCGTCAGCCTTGCAGTCTGGATATGTCTGCCGTCTGCATGAAAAGACCTCTGAGATCACGCAGTAATGCCAGACGATTATTTTTCAGTGACTCGTCATCGCACATCACCATGACATCATCAAAAAACACATCCACGCTTTCCCGCAATCCGGCCAGTTCCGTCAGGGCATTGCCGTAGTCTTTTTTCTCCAGCATGGGAAGCACGCGACGGCCCACTTCATCCACGGCCGCCGCCAGTCGTTGTTCAGCCTGTTCCCGGAGCAGGCTCCTGTCAACCGCATCCAGTATCCCCGGGGCCGCCTGTTTGAGTATATTGCTGATGCGCTTGTTCGCCGTGGCCAGGCTGTCAGCCTCGGGTAATCTGCAAAATCCGGTGACCGCCTGGATGCGGTGGTGAAAATCCAGCGGCTGTGTCGGGCGGAGCGCCAGCACCGCTTCAAATATGTGTATGTTAATGCCGCTGTCCAGATAGTAATGACGCAGCCGTTCCATCATGAAATCAAAAACAGACGTGATCATCCGTGAGGCATTGACCGGTTCAGCAAATCCGGCCGCTGTATGAACCAGCAGTTTTTCCAGGTCGAGATCGAGATCACATTCTATCATGATACGCAGTGTGCCCAGTGCCGCACGGCGCAGGGCAAAGGGATCCCTGTCACCGGTGGGCGCCTGCCCGATGGCAAAGACGCCGATCAAGGTATCCAGTTTGTCGGCGATGGAGAGGACCCGGCCCGTGGTTGTTTGCGGCAGGCGGTCACCGGCAAAGCGCGGCATATACTGCTCATCCAGCGCGGCTGCAACCTCACCTGGTTCGCCGTCTCTCTGTGCATAATAACGCCCCATGACACCCTGCAATTCCGGGAATTCACCGACCATCTCTGTCAGCAGATCGCATTTCGCCAGTTCGCCGGCGCGTCTTGCCGGCGCGGGATCAATGGCAAGCTGATCCGCGATGCAGGTGACCAGTTTCACCACACGCTGTGTCTTGTCGTGGAGTGTCCCGAGTGCCTGTTGAAACACGATCTGTTGCAGTCCGTTGATATGTCTTGCGAGGGGTTGTTCACAATCCCGTCTCCAGAAGAAAGCGGCGTCAGCCAGGCGTGGACGGATGACGCGTTCATTTCCGGTGCGCACCACATCAGGTGCGGGACTATCAATGTTGGAAACGGCAATAAAAAGCGGCAGCAGGTTTCCTGATGCGTCCGTAACGGGAAAATATTTCTGGTGGTCCTGCATGGTGGCTATCAGGACTTCCCTGGGCAGCTCCAGGAACGCGCTGTCAAAGGAACCGGAAAATACGATCGGCCATTCCACCAGCGAGGTCACTTCATCAAGCAGGTCCGGATCGATCAAGGCATGTCCTCCACACTGTTCGGCAATCCCGATGGCCTGTGCCTTGATCTGTTCACGGCGTTTTTCATAACCGGCAATGACATGGCCGTGCTGCTCGAGACAGTCCGGGTAATCCCGTGGCCGGGCAACGGGAATGGCGTGTGGATGGTGAAAGCGGTGGCCAAGTGTGGTATTGCCGGTGGCGACACCAAGGATGGATGCCTCGACCGTGGCACTGCCAAACAACAGGACAACCCAGTGCAGGGGCCGGGCAAATTCGACATGACCGGCACCCCAGCGCATGCGTTTCGGTATGGGCAGGCGTGATAATGCAGTCTCAATAATCTTCGGTAGCAGGACGGCGGTCGCCTTTCCCTGTTCCCGGATACGACAGGCGAGGCAACTGCCATTCCGGGTTTCCACTGTTTCCAGGTCCCCGACATCAATACCACAGGACCGCGCAAAGCCCTCCGCCGCCCTGGTCGGACTCCCGTCTGCATGGTAGGCGGCGGCCACGGACGGACCGCGGCGCAGATCCTCCCGGTCCGGCTGTGCAGCGACCAGGTCAGAAACCAGTAAGGCCAGTCTTCTGGGAGTTGCGTACCGTTGCGACTCGCCATGCGTGAGCTGGTTGTCGGCAAGACCGGCCAGTACTTCACTGGCAAACGCATTGGCGAGTCGGAGTAACGCCTTCGGTGGCAATTCCTCGGTCCCGATCTCGATTAATAAATCCTGTTTTTCGATCATTATCTCTGTCGTTTGTTTAACAGCGGGAAACCCAGTGCCTCACGGCTGACGTAATAGGCCTGGGCGACCGCCCTGGCCAGGGTCCTGACACGCAGGATATAGCGTTGGCGTTCAGTGACCGATACCGCATGCCTGGAGTCAAGCAGATTGAAGGTATGCGAGGCCTTCATCACCATCTCATAGGCCGGCAGCGGCAAACCGGCTTCGATCAGGGACTGGCTTTGCTTTTCACAGGTAGCAAACCAGTTGAACAGGGAATCCGTATCTGCCAATTCGAAATTGTATCTGGACATCTCCACTTCGTTCTGGTGGTAGATGTCCCCATAAGTCACTCTGCTATCCCCGCTATCGGCCCAGGTCAGGTCGAACACGCTTTCCACGTTCTGCAGGCACATGGCGATGCGTTCAAGGCCATAGGTGATCTCGCCGGCAACGGGCCGGCAATCCAGGCCGCCAACCTGCTGGAAATAGGTGAATTGACTGATCTCCATCCCGTCCAGCCACACCTCCCAGCCCAGTCCCCAGGCACCCAGTGTCGGTGATTCCCAGTTGTCTTCAACAAAGCGGATATCATGGACCAGCGTATCAATTCCGATCTTGCGCAGGGAATCCAGGTAAATATCCTGGATCTCGTCAGGCGATGGTTTCAGCAGGACCTGAAACTGGTAATAGTGTTGCAGCCGGTTCGGGTTTTCTCCATAGCGCCCGTCTGTGGGACGGCGTGACGGTTGAACGTATGCCGCCTTCCAGGGTTCGGGTCCGATGGCACGCAGGAATGTCGATGGATGAAATGTCCCGGCACCCATTTCCATATCGTAGGGCTGCTCGATAACGCAGCCACGCGCCGCCCAGAATACCTGCAGCTCAAAAATCAGGCCCTGGAATGAAGTGGCCGCTGAAAGGGCTGTTTCCTGTTTTCCGTTTTGTGACATCGGGTTAATCCTGATCCGGGGTGCCCAGTATAGCCTGTGATCATGCCGATGTGTATGAATCAGGGTGTCCGTCCTGAACGATGATTGGTGTGCCGGTGGTTACTGATCAGACGGTATTTCCGGTGTGAACAATTTTATTTCTTCATTCACGTTAACAGGGTCATCGGGGCTGCCCGGCTTGACCAGGTCCTCCATCCTTTTCGCGAGGATTTCATATTTGAATTCGGGGATGGTATAGACCCAGTCCGACAGTGTTGCGTTCAGCCTGGAGACCTGTGCCGCAAAATCAACCGGTTCCGCGGTGGCACCATCCTGTGCAGACCCATCCCCTGCGACGTCCGCTGCTGATTCAGCGATTGCCATGTCCGGGTCATAATCAAAATGGAACCTGGTATAGGCAATGTTATCGATTTCCGTACTGGTAATGGTGACCCCCATGCCATTAAAGTCCCGCACTGTGGTGACCTGCCTGTCTTCAGGAAATGTGAAATTGCCGGCGGCCCTGGCACGGCTGACATTCATATTCTCAAGGAGGGTCCCCATGCGGTTGAGGATGATCCTGGTGACCACTTTTTGCCCTTGCGGAATGTCTTCCAGACGGAAATCCTCCTGCGCCCTGTCGTCCCTGGTAATACGAACGCTATTGCCGTCTGCATGCCGGGTAGCAATCTCCCTGATGGTACTGGAGGGGATATCCAGGATGGTATTTTCAAACCAGTCGGACATCCTCGCCGTGATGTCCAGTGTCCCTTCCACCAGCAGTGAGGGTTTGTCCCCTGGTCTGCGGACATAAAGCCCGGGGTTTTTATCCGCAGATTTACTGTGCCGCTGTTTCCCGACGATCAGGGCGGCGACTTCTTTTCCCTCATTATTTTCCAGCGTAATCAGGACGGAAGCTGAGCCCGCGACCTCCGGTCCTTCCACGCCCAGCCGTGGATACATGGCTGGACTGGAGGTCCGGGTTGCCGCCACCTTCAGCTCGGAGATGCTGATGACGGTCCGCCTGACCTTGTCAAACAGGGCCGGATAGCCGTCGCTCTCCTCTACTATCCACTGCCCGGCCTTTTTTAACAGGGTGACCGTCTCCTCATGACCCTTGATCTGTATCTTGTTTATGGCATTGATTTGTCCAGCCAGGACAGGAAACAACAGGCCTTTTTCAATGACGGTTTTTGGCGCACGTAAATTGACAACGACAGACGCTGCAATAATTACCGCGAGTGTAACGGCGGAAAGGAGTAATAACTTTTTGTTTTTTATCATCAGCCTGCGTTATCAGAGCCGCCTGTGTGCATGATAGATGCCGCTGACCAGTGCCAGCATGATGATCAGCAGGGGGATTAATCCGATATTGATAAAGCGCAGCTGCGAACCCAGCCGTTCGATATTTTTTTGCAGTTCATGCTGCACGGCCCGCAATTCCTTTCTGGTCTTCAGTCTTTCCTGACTGAATTTTGCAATCTCCATTTGCTGCTCGGCAGACAGGATATAGGTACTCTTGTCCTCCTGTTCCTGCTGTAACTTCTGTATTTTTTCCTCGGTCTCCTTTAACGTGGCCTGGAGTTCCTGTTCCCGTTCACGGAATTTTGTTTCCGCTTCTTTCCTGATGGCCTCCACCAGTTCAAAAGGACGTGCATACTTGCCGCGGCTGCGCAGGCTGATCAGATCATTATTGCCGGACAGGTTGTCGATACTGTTGATGACAAAGTCCCCGTTATTGGCGATTGGTTGTGGCATCGTCACACCGAAATTGTCCTGTTTCCTCACCCAGAACAGGTCGCTGAGGATGTCAGTATCAGCAACCAGGATGACATGGATGTCCCCTTCCCGGATGAAATCCGGGTCCTCCCTGACGGTATCCCCGGCGCTTACATCGATGTGTTTCCCCTCAGGGAATGCTGTCCTGACATGACCCTGCAGGCGGGCGGCCAGCAGCAGTTTCCTGCCTTCCGGTTTGAAATTCTCCAGAAATATGGTCGGATCACGCTGTACCACAAGCCAGTCCCTGTCCAGCTGCATGGACTGTTCGGTGGTCTGTAGCAATGGGATTACGGTAATACCGGCACCCTCCTTGCTGTTGATAATCCCCGCTGTCCCCATGTTGATCAGGTTGAGTTCGCTGGTGGAAAAATCATCCTGGTTAAAATTGCCTTCGTTCAGGCCCATCCACGCGATATAGTCAATCTCCCGGGGGCCACGTACGTCACTGGATTGCACGCGCATGGCCAGGTTGATATCACCGGCTATTTTTTCATTAGTAACCTCCACACCCCAGACATCCAGCAGACGTTTCAGGTCGGAATCAAGATTGGGCATCACTGAGGGCTTGTCAGGATCAGGTGGTGTCTGGTCCTGTTGTGCCAGGGGATCGACAAAAATCAGGGCCTTCCCGCCATGGAGAAAATACTGATCCAGGGCATACAGTGTCGCATCATCCAGATCCTTGGGGTGTACGACCATCAGTACATCGATGTCCTGGTCAATGACATCCACCTTCGAACCCAGATCCCGGACCTCAAAAAAATCCTTCATGGCACTGATGATGGTCCATGGTTCTTTTACGCCCTGGTTCTGGTCGCCGAACAGTGGCAGTTGACCGAGCACACCAACGACTTTCTGTTCGGGATGCGCCAGCTTGTAGATCAGTTTTGTAATATCGTATTCAAGCGCGGATTCCTTGCCGGACTGGAAGAAAGGAATCACCTTTTCATCATCGGTCGAATTGGTGCCTGCCAGGCCGAAGTAGGCCCTGTCGCCTGCGGCATCGACGGCAATGCCCTGCAACCCGCTTGCGACCGCCTGATCTTCCTCCTCGGAGAAGGTTTCCGGGTCAATGATGTTGAGTACCAGCTTGCCGTCGGCATGTGCGACATATTCATACAGGATATCGCGAACCCTGACCCCATAGTTCATCAACAGGGGGTAACCGATCATCTCCTTCTGGGAAAAATAAAAATCCAGCGTTACCGGTTCATCCAGGCTGGCAAGGATATTCAGCGTCCCCTGCGAGAGGGTAAATAACCGGTTTTCAGTCAGGTCGATCCGCCATTTCGTTAATGTCGCATTGGCAAGGATGATGGTTCCTACAAACAGGCAGGCTGCAAGGAACAGACCGGTCCCGGAGATGACTTTATTCTTGATCATCGGCCATTCTCCTAACTTGCCTTCCTGGCATCGATAACCACGACATTGGCGTATAACCAGAAACTGATCAGTGCGGCGAAGTAAATGATGTCACGGATATCAATTACCCCCTTTTTTATGGAAGAAAAATGCGTGAGGAAACTGAACGAAGCGATGGCATCGGTAATGGCCTGCGGGGCCCAGTTGCGAAACAGGTCGAGCACCATCGGGAAACCGCTGAGGATAAACAGGAAACAGATGACGACACTGATCACAAATGCGATTACCTGGTTCTTGGTCAGGGCGGAAATGCAGGATCCGATAGCGAGAAAACCACCGGCCATGATCATACTGCCGATATAGCTGGCAAGGATGACTGTGTTGTCGGGATTGCCCAGATAATTTACGGTAAGCCAGATCGGAAAGGTCAGAACAAGGGCAACGCCGGTAAAGCACCAGGCCGCAAGATATTTGCCAACCACCGCCTCCGCAGTGGTAATGGGCAAGGTCATCAGTAACTCAATCGTGCCGGTTTTTCTTTCCTCGGACCAGAGGCGCATGGCAATGGCCGGGATTAGAAACAGGTACAGCCAGGGATGAAACCGGAAAAACGGTTCCAGGTCGGCCTGGTTACTCTCATAGAATGCGCCCAGATAAAAGGTAAACAGGCCGTTCAGGAACAGGAAGATGGCGATGAAAACGTAGGCAACCGGGGTTACAAAATAGCCCCTGAATTCGCGTTTGAAGATGGCTAGGATGTTCATGACTGCACCGATTCGCCTTTTCCCCTGTAATGCTGTGTGGTGATCAGGCGGAATGCCTCTTCAATATTCCTGCTTGCGGATCTGCCATGCAGTTCATCCGGCGTCCCGTCAAACAGGATCTGGCCTGAGGCGATAATAATAGCGCGGGTGCAGACTGCGTCGACTTCCTCGAGGATATGCGTCGAGATGATAATGGCCTTGTCTGCCGCCATTTCCCTGATCAGGTTGCGTACCTCGAATTTCTGGTTCGGGTCCAGTCCGTCCGTGGGTTCATCCAGGATCAGCACCTGCGGGTCATGCAGGATCGCCTGGGCAAGCCCGACCCGCCGCTTGTAACCCTTGGACAGGGTTTCAATGGTCTGGTTAACAACCGAGCCGATGTTGATTATTTTTATTATCTCGTCGATGCGCTTCTTTTTATAGGCGCCATTCAGTCCGCGGATGTCCGCGATGAAATCAAGAAACCGGTATACCGTCATCTCTCCATACAGCGGTGCGCCTTCCGGCAGGTAGCCGATCGCCTTTTTGACCTTGATGGGTTCTTCCAGGACCTGATTGCCGCAGACCAGGATCGTGCCACCGGTTGGTTCCAGAAAACCCGCAATCATTTTCATCGTTGTGGATTTACCGGCCCCGTTGGGGCCGAGAAAACCGAGTACCTCGCCCTGATGGACACTGAACGACACGCCACGGACGGCATGGATCTGTTCAAAACGCTTGTCCAGCGCCCTGACATCGATAACAGGTTTTGCAACTTCAGTCGTCATAAATGATTTCAAGAAGATTAGACAGGTTACAGGTTACAGAAACTAACCGGCGCAAAGCGCGCTATTGTGCATATAAATTCCTGCTCGTCAATTTAGCATTGACCACGACGGGGCTGAATTGTTCACGAAACCGTTTTTGTTTGCCTGTCCGTTATGTGCCCTGTTTCAGTCGGAACAGGGCCGAGATATCTTCATCGCCAAAACCTTCCTCCATCAGTTGTTGATAGTGGATCAGGGTCATCTCGACCATGGGCAGGGCCATGCCGGTACTGTTGTTACCCATGGATTTGACGATCTCCAGGTCCTTGTGGTGCAGGCTTAGTTTGAATCCGGGTTCGTAGTTCCCCGCGAGCATGGACTTGCCGCGGTGCTGTAAAAACCAGTTGCTGCAGGCCCCGGATGAAATCACATCCACGACCTTGTTCATATCCAGCCCCAGTGATTTTCCGAAGGCCAGCGCCTCGGTGACTGCCTGATTGATGCCGGCCGCCATATGCTGATTAACGGCCTTGGTGGCCTGTCCCGAACCGGCTGGCCCCATGTAAACAATGTTGGCCGCGATGGCGGTCAGTGTTGACCGGGCGCGTTCCAGCACCGGTTCCTCCCCTCCGATCATCATGGCGAGCGTCCCCTTGCTTGCCCCCTCGACACCGCCGGATACCGGGCCGTCGAGAAAACAGGCCCCTTTTGCGCTTAACCGTGCTGCTGCCTTTTTTGCCGTATCAGCGCTGACCGTTGAGGTATCGACTACGATGGTATCTGGTTTGATGGAGGTCGCTATTGCGTTGATTATCTCCAGCACGTCTGTGTCCCGTGACACACAGGTGATAATCATTTCGCACGCACCTGCCAGTTGTTTAATGGTGTCGGCGAGGAGACACCCCGTTTCCCTGGCGACGGTTTCGGCCTTGCTGCGTGTCCGGTTCCATATGCTGTAAAGATGACCCGCCCTGTGCAGGTTCAATGCCATAGGCATCCCCATGGCACCCAGTCCGATAACACCCGTTTTCATGGTTTACCCCTTATGTAAATAGTTCAAGGTTCGAAGTTCGAAGTTCAAGGTTATTCCTGGTAACCAGAACCTTAACCTTGAACCTCGAACGTTAAACCTTGAACCTGAAAATCCACCGGACAGCTTAATCCTCCAGATAGGTATACCCATCCAGCCCCTGGATCAGGTCCTGCAGATATTCATCCTGGCGGTCTGCTGTCAATGCCGATGCCCTGATCAGATCACGATAGGTCTGCTTGAGCCGGTCGATATCAATATGGACATAACGCAGTAAATCAGAGACGGAGTCGCCTTCATGGGGTTCGGTTATCTTGTAACCACCGTCCTTCGTCAGCTCGATATTCACGGAACCGGTATCACCAAACAGGTTGTGCATGTCGCCCAGGATCTCCTGGTAGGCGCCGATCAGAAAGATGCCAAGCAGATAGTCCTGATTGACCTCGGGCATATGCAGGGCCAGGCTTTGTTCAATATTGCCGCCTTCAATATAAAAACTGATGCGTCCATCCGAATCACAGGTCAGGTCCTGCAGGGTGGCCCTCTGCCCGGCACGTTCATCCAGTCGATGCAGCGGCACGATCGGGAATATCTGATCAATCGCCCAGCAGTCCGGCAGGGACTGGAACAGGGAAAAATTGCAGAAATACTTGTCGGCAAGTATGTCATGCAACTCATTCACGATTTCGCTGTGCTCGTGTTCAAGCAGGGGACTGATCCGGCGGCAGATGGAAAAAAACAGGTCCTCGACCCGGGCCCGGGATGACAGATCCAGCAGGCCATGATTGAACATCCCCCTGGACTCATCAAAGTAATGCCTCGCATCATAATAGGCCGTCTGTGCCTTTGCCGGCGTGATGGCCTTCAGGATGGCCCAGAGGTCCCTGATGATCTGCGGGTCCTTTTTGTTTACAGGTGCCGGCGCAGCCAGACCGGGGGCGTGCTCGATGTTGATTACGTTGGTGACCAGCATGGCATGATGGGCGGTCAGGGCGCGACCGGATTCAGTAATAATGGCGGGGTGGGGCAGGTCCTGTTCGTGGCAGATCTCTGCGATGGCATGGACGACGGCATCGGCATAGGCCTGCATGGAGTAATTCATGGAACAGGGATTGCGTGAATGCGTTCCTTCGTAATCGACGCCAAGTCCGCCCCCTGCATCAATCACGGAAATGGGTACATGCCGGCGCAGTTCCGCATAATAACGCGCACCTTCATGCAGGGCCTGCTGGAAGTGCTGGATGTTGGCGATCTGGGAACCGATATGGAAATGCAGAAGCTGCAGGCAGTCATCCAGTCCCGCCTCCTGTAATCGATGGATTGCCTGCAGCACCTGATCGGCATGCAATCCGAATTTTGATTTTTCACCGCCGGTATTCTGCCAGTTGCCCTCGGCAATGGTCGCCAGCCGCACCCGGATACCCAGCAAAGGCCTGACCGACATCACGCTTGCACAATGGATGATGGTATCCAGTTCGGATGGCTTTTCGATGACGATGTAAACCCGGTGTCCGAGTTGTTGCCCGATCAGGGCCAGGCGTACATACTCGCTGTCCTTGTAGCCATTGCAGATGATCGTTCCGCCCGGACTGGACAATGCGATGCTGGTCAACAATTCCGGTTTGCTCCCCGCTTCCAGTCCGACCTGGTGTTGCCCGTAGTTGACAATGGTTTCTATCACACGGCGTTGCTGATTGACCTTGATAGGGTAGACCGAGCTCATTGTCGCCTGATAGTTATACTGCTGAAACGCCGAATCAAATGCGGCATGCAGCCTGTCTACGCGGTCCTTGATGATATCCAGGAACCGGACCAGGATCGGCAGTGGCTGACCCTGTCTGCGGATTGACTGTGCAAGTTCATAAAGGTCAATCACACACGCTGTCTTGCCGCGCGGATGCACAACCAGATGGCCGGACTCATTGATATCGAAATAACCATCCGACCAGCCGGGGATGTGATAGAGCGCACGCGACTGGTCGATACTCCAGTCATTCTTGTTCACATAATCATGTAATTTTCTGATGGTCATTTATGTCTTGCCTTGTTCATAATGTCTGGCGATCAACTCGGTTATACAGCAGGTCAGTTTTTTCACCGCAGGGATGTGCAGGAATTCATTCGGTCCATGCGCATTCGAGTGTGGCCCCAGCACCCCCGTGATCAGGAATTGGGCCTCCGGAAATTTTGCCCCGAGCATGCCCATAAACGGGATGGTGCCGCCTTCCCCCATGTACACGGCCGGGTTATTAAAATAATGCCGGGATGCCTCATCGATGGCCTGTTCAAGCCAGGGGGGCATCTCCGGCGCGTGCCAGCCGGCGGCCGCCCAGTCCGGGACAAAGCGGACCCTGGCGCCATAGGGGGGTGTCTGCTCCAGCAGTTCCTTCAGGGCTGCCGATGCCCGCACGGCATCACAGGTCGGGGGCAGGCGCAGTGAAATCTTGACAGTGGTATTGGCCCTGAGCACATTGCCGGCATTCGCGATGACCGGCAGGCCATCGGCACCGGTGATCGAGAGGGCTGGTCGCCAGGTGCGATTCAGGATCAATTCGGTGGTGTTGTCGGTGACGGCTTGCATGCCTTCGGTGAACGGGAATTTAGAAAATACCTGGTCCCCAAGCACCTTTGCCGCAAAGGCGGCCT
>Ga0154767_1037_pt1 | contig 20647 bp, 22 predicted proteins | sample Rifle2008BG16ft_FD_105775 | JGI IMG/M metagenome (GOLD analysis project Ga0154767, IMG submission 105775) | Gammaproteobacteria bacterium RBG_16_51_14 | reverse complement strand
GCCGCGCTCTAACCAACTGAGCTACATAGCCATTCTGCAAGTGACGGGAGGCGGGATTGTCTTTACTCTGCCAGGGCTTGTCAAGGCCGTGATCCCCGATGTCACGGGATGTTCTTCCTGCATCGCCAGTCAACGTGTACCAAATACGACAATTGTCTTGCCGGCTGCGGTGATAAGATGGTCTTCTTCAAGGCTTTTCAAGACACGTCCCACCATTTCACGAGAACAACCCACGATGCGGCTGAGTTCCTGCCGCGTGATTCGGATCTGCATACCATCGGGGTGGGTCATGGCATCCGGTTCCTTGCACAGGTCGAGTAATGTCCTGGCGACACGACCCTGAACGTCCGTGAATGCAAGGTCACTGACCTTACGGCTGGTCTTGCGCAGGCGGATGGCCATTTGTGATGCAATGGCAAACAGCAGGTCGGGGAAAAGCGATTGCATATTCTTCAGGCGGTCGTAACTAATCTGGGCAATCTCACATTTAGTACGGGCCCGTACATATGCTGTTCGATAGTGTTCATCATCAAACAGGCCGATTTCACCGAAGAATTGCCCCGGGTTCAAATAGGCCAACACGATCTCGCGGCCTTTGTGGTCTTCGATCATGACCGTTACGGATCCGCTGATGATGTAGTAGAGATCATAGGAAGGGTCACCTTCCTTGATGATGACGTGTTTTGCCGGATACGTTTTCTTGTGGCATTGTTCGAGGAACCGGGTAACCGTTATATTCCGATCCTGTAAGATTACGCTCGCCATCGTTGCTCTCCCATGCCTGTGTAGTAAAATTATTCAGGCTTACTCCTGCCCTAATGAAAACTATGTTACTCTTTTCGCAGAAAATCAAGTAGTTGGAGGATTATATGGAAACAAACCTGAGATGGGCCGGGGGAGCGGCGTTTATTGGCCAATCAACCGGCGGTCATACCGTGGTCATAGACGGGCCACCGGAGGGGGGTGGTAAAAACCTGGGCCCACGTCCAATGGAGATGTTGCTTCTCGGTATGGGGGCCTGCAGTTCCTATGATGTGGTATCGATCCTGAAGAAATCCCGTCAGCGGATCACGGAATGCGAGGTCAGGATCACGAGCAGTCGAGCCGACGATCATCCCAGGATTTTTACAAAAATTCATATCCATTTCATGCTTACGGGCAAGGGTCTACAGGAAAGGCAGGTTGCACGTGCGATCAGGTTATCTGCCGAGAAATACTGTTCAGCGTCAATCATGCTGGGGGCGATGGCTGATATCACACATGATTTTGAGATTCGTGATGCGGATTAGATGGTCAGGGTCTGGTTGTGTGTATAACAACTGGTACCATGAACTGAATCTCCCCGCACTTGCACACGGGGTTTTGTTCCGCGATAAACCTCATCCCCCTCTGGTTTCTGTCATTGCTGTAAAGGGGGGTTATTTCCGGGTACGGCTGGCCTGTCCAGCTATCGGAAAACCCGGCTGTGAGGGTTGCTGTACCTGCCTTGAAGTTAAATTTATTGTTATTCTGAACCGTCTTCAGGCATGCAGTTGCTTACTCATTCCTGCGCTTCATCAGTTGTGATGCGGGTCCTGTCAGGATTTTATGCAGCAGTGCAAACTGGCGGTTGGTTTGCGTTTTACGATAAACCCGTTTCAGGTGTGTTCTGACGGTGGATACGCTGATCCCGAGTGCGTTTGCTGTTGCCTCCAGACCGGGGTTTTCGATCAGCTTTACCACTACCCTGGCCTCTGCCGGTGTAAGCTTATATATCTTCTTAAGGACTTCATCCATGGATTGATATCTTTTGTCATTTGTTGCGGAGTCATGAGTTCTGGTTTTTCCAAGGGCAAATTCGATGGTAGTAAGCAGATCAGTTTCCCGCAGCGGCTTGTTGATAAATCCGGCTGGATTCGTCATTTTTGCCCGTTCCAGCGTGTCTTCATCGGCATGGGCTGTGACATAGACGACCGGGATATTCAGGCGATTGATTATGATTTCAGCGGCATCGATACCATCCAGTCCCGTGCCCAGCTGTATGTCCATCAATACGAGATCGGGTTTAAGTGATTTTGCCTTTTCAATTGCCTCGTTGCCGGTGGTGGCGATAGCGGCAATACCGAAGCCATAGTTCTCCAGATAGAGTTGCATGACCAAAGCCGTTGTCCGATCATCATCAACAATGAGTATCTTTTGATTTGGCATCTTAATCTTTACTGACCGGGTCTAATGGAAACACGATTATACTAACAATAATGTGTTTCTACCCATATACCCCGTATTGGGTATGTAACATGTACCCCGTCTGTATGATCTACCCTTGATCTTTTGGTTGAGATGGCAGTAATTATTTTCCCGGTGGATTTCAGTGTCTCAATTTTTCCAGGTTTTATAATTTCCTTGGATTTGCAGTACATCTTATGAAGAATCCAAAAACATTATTTGATTCATAAAATTTCAGCATCTCATGATGGGTGCGCGCGCAATAGGCCTCGAAGTCAACCACGGAGTGTGGATCCGTTGCCTCAACATGTAATATTTCACCTGGTTGCATTTTGTTCAAAAGGACTTTGGTCTTGAGGATAGGCAGGGGGCAAGCAAGACCTTTGGCATCCAGTGTCTGATCAGCATGCATCTCGGTATTGAATGCTTTTTCTATCACAGTTTCCCTTTACTCTATTTTGTGGTGCACAAAATTATACAGTGTAGTGACCAGCCAGGCAGAATTCCGGGTTATTAATTGAGCGAATGTAGCCGCCATTGCAGTACCCTCTGTAAATTGTTACATTATAACATATCATTTTATTAATACCTTAATTAACAAAGAGATACTGTGTCAGAAAACCGCGTATTGGTTCCATTCAAGGAAAATGGTCATGCCCATCAACGTTGTATGGAATCCGCCCTGACTGTGGCAGAACAAACCTGCCGGGCGCGTGGTGTTCGCCTTACCAATATCAGACGCAGGGTGCTGGAACTGGTTTGGCGCAGCCATGAACCGGTCAAGGCCTATGATATTCTGGCGCGGTTGCAGGATGAACATTCCGGTTCAGCCCCACCCACGGTCTATCGAGCGCTGGATTTTCTGCAGACGGAAGGGATGGTACATAAAATTGAATCATTAAATGCCTATGTCGGTTGTGGGGATCCGAATCACATGCACATAGGGCAATTCCTGATTTGCCGTGACTGTGGTGCGGTCGCCGAAATGGATGACGATGATGTCCGAATCCTGCTGGCAGAAAAGGCGGGAAATCTCGGTTTTCAGATTGATAGGGAGGTTATTGAAATCAAGGGTCTTTGTGCTGTATGTGCCACTGAAAAAAGATAAGGGTACAGGCATGAAAAAAATAATTGCACAGGGCCGCTTGTTATTGCTGACTTGTTATCTTGTGCAAAGCGTAACTGCACAAGCAATGGACAGGATCAGTGTCTTTGTCAGTATACCTCCGCAGAAATACCTGGTTGAGAGAATAGGGGGCTATCATGTCCAGGTTGATGTCATGCTCGCTCCTGCACAGAGCACGGAGACCTATGAACCATCTCCGAAACAATTGGCAAAGCTGGCCAGTGCCAATATCTATTTTCAAATCTGTGTTCCCTTTGAAAGGGTACTGAGTGATGTAATCCAGGAGATCAACCGATCACTGAAGATTGTTGAGTGCAGTGAATTGATGATGGACAGGGATCCCGGTGGACAATCACGTGATCATATTGATGATCAGCAAATCCGTGATCCCCATGTATGGGCAAGTCCGCTCAAGGCGAAAGAAATCGCAAAACAGATCCTGCGTGAACTGACCGCATCCGAGCCGCGATCAAGGGAATATTTTTCCGCAAACTACGACAGCTTGATAGTTGATCTTGATGCACTTGATGCGAGGATACGTGATCGTCTGAAAGCTGTGAAATCCCGCTATCTGATTGTTTCACATCCTTCGCTGGGTTATTACACAGACGCATATGGTTTTAAACAAATCGCGATAGAACAGAAAGGCAAAGAAATACAGGGGAAGGCATTGGTTGAACTCATACAGTTTGCGCGCAGGGAAAAAATACATACCGTTCTTGTGCAGAAGCAGTTCAGACATGCTTCGGCAGAAATCCTGGCCAGGGAACTTGATGCAATGGTTATCGAATTTGATCCGTTCGCGGAGAATTATATTGAGAATCTGGATTTTCTCACTGCCGAAATAGTCAGGGGGTCGTGGTAATAGAATGGGTGCGGTTATTCAATTTGAGAACGTCAGCTTTGCCTATGACAAGGTGCCGGTGGTCAGGGATATTACACTTGATATTCATGATGGTGAATTCCTGGGAATCATTGGTCCGAATGCCGGAGGGAAAAGCACCCTGCTGAAACTCATGCTCGGATTATTGAAGCCGGGTAAAGGCCATATCCATGTTCTTGGGAAATCACCGGAAGCAGGGCGCTCACGGGTTGGTTATGTACCACAGCATGAATCATTTTTACGGGACTTCCCGATCAGCGTCACCGAGACAGTATTAATGGGCAGGCTTGGCAATACAAGGTGGTTCGGTGGCTATCAGCAAAGGGACATGGAAATAACCCTGAAAACCATGGAAGATGTCGAGATCGGTGCAATTGGAAAACAGCCTATCGGGGCACTTTCCGGGGGTCAGTTGCAACGGGTCCTGATTGCGCGTGCACTTGTTTCAGAACCCGACATACTGCTCCTGGATGAGCCGACTTCGAATATTGATATGCGTGTTGAAGAGGATATCTATACCTTGTTAAAAAAATATAATGAACACATGACGATCATTGTCGTGTCGCATGATATTGCTTTTATTTCTGCCTATGTGGATCGTGTCGCATGTCTGAACCAGACACTGGTGTGTCATGCAACCGAAGAGATCAGTGGTGAGAAAATTGAAGAATTGTATGGTGCGCCGGTAAGGATGATCCAGCATGTCCATTAGTTGACTCATGGAAAAGACAGATAGTATCGATGCACCGGTAATGAATTCGAACCATACATAATGATTGATTTTTTCTTCGCATTACTCGACTACAAATTCTTGCAAAATGCAGTGATTGCCTGCCTTCTTGCGAGTGTCGGCTGCGGTATCATGGGATCGTATGTTGTAGTCAAACGCATTGGCTTCCTTGCCGGTGGTATCGCGCATACAGTACTGGCCGGCATGGGTATCGCCTATTTTCTGGATGCATCGCCTGTGCTGGGCGCGGTGATTACAGCCCTGATTGCGGGTGCTTGCATAGGCTGGATAAATCTGCACTGGAAACAGAATGAAGATATCCTGATCGCTGCGTTCTGGTCTGTCGGCATGGCGGTGGGCATCCTGTTCATCACGCGCACACCGGGTTACAGCGTCGATCTTATGAGTTATCTGTTTGGCAATATCCTGCTGGTTTCCAGCGGGGATATTGTTTTAATGACGGTTCTCGATTTTGTCATTGTGGTTACCGTAATTTTGTTCTACAAACAGTTTCTTGCCGCCACTTTTGATGAGGAGTTTGCGCGGTTACGCGGGATAAATATTGAAGGGTTCTATATCCTGCTGATGTGCCTGGTGGCCCTGACCGTTGTTCTGCTGATCCAGATCGTAGGATTGATTCTGGTAATTGCGTTATTAACACTCCCTGCTGCCAGTGCGGCCCAGGTTGCCGGATCCGTATCCAGAATGATGGTCGTTTCAGTTTTGCTCAGTATTTTTGTGACCGTAGGTGGTCTGGCCATATCTTATGGGCCTGATCTGCCGGCAGGTGCCACGATTGTCATAACGGCAGGTATCGTTTATGCGTTTTCTGTTATGGGCACCCGGTTGATCCGTTACCGGCAGAATTTAGGAAACTCTGATTAATTCAGGGTTTCCGCGGTACAGGGAGGTACCGCCATTTTCAATAGCATAACAGCTATTGAAAATGTGAGAAAAGCAACAATCACATTTTTGCTTTTCGCGGTCTGAAAATTCCAGGACCTCGGTACCCCCTGGTGGGGTAGGGAATTATTCAGACCTTCCTTAAGTAATACAACCACTGCTGACTAATGGTGGTTTCTTCGTTGTCTCACGGCCTCGGCCAGATTATCAATCAGTATTGCTGTTTCTTCCCAGCCAAGACAGCTGTCAGTAATACTCTGACCATAAACCAGTTCCCTGCCTGCAATGACATCCTGCCGTCCTGCCACAAGATGACTTTCAATCATGACGCCAAAGATACGATCATCACCATCCGCTATCTGACTTGCAACTTCCTTACACACATCAATTTGCAGTTTATATTGTTTGCGGCTGTTGGCATGGCTGAAATCGATCATAACGCGTACCGGAGTGCCTGCTTCTTCCAGTTCCATGGCAACCCGGTTAATACTTTCCTGATCATAGTTTGGCGATTCATTACCCCCACGCAGGATGATGTGGCAATCCGGATTTCCCCTTGTTGAAAAGATGGCTGAATTACCCTCTTTCCGCATGGACAGAAAATGATGTGGCCGCATGGCTGCACCGACCGCATCGACGGCAATCCTGGTTGAGCCATTGGTACCATTCTTGAAACCTACCGGACAGGAAAGTCCTGATGCAAGCTCACGATGGACCTGGCTTTCCGTTGTTCGTGCACCAATGGCCCCCCAGCTGATCAGATCGGTCACATATTGCGGTGTAATCAGGTCCAGGTATTCAGTTGCCGCCGGAATACCACTCTCATTCAATTCCAGTAATAAACGCCTGGCAAGGCGCAGCCCCTTGTTGATCTGGAAACTTCCATCCAGATCCGGGTCATTGATCAAACCCTTCCAGCCTACGGTCGTACGCGGCTTTTCAAAATAAACGCGCATGATGATAAGGAGTTCGTCCCTGTATTTTTCCGTGAGCGGGTGCAAGCGGGAGGCATAATCCATGGCCGCATTGACATCATGAATTGAACAGGGACCGGCAATGACCACAAGTCTGTCATCATCACCATACAGGATATCGTGTATGGCATTTCGTGTGTCATAGGTAGTTTTCGCCGCAGTCTCGGTGACAGGGATTTCTTCACATACCTCCGCCGGCGGTGTGACGGCCTTGATAGACTCGATACGAAGATCGTCGGTTTCATGCATTATTGCCATGGTGATCAGCCTGTTCAGAAAATGGGTGTTAACGGAATGATACTTATCCAGGTGGCCAGCCAAAAGGTCTGCCTGCCAGGATATGACAATGCAGGTGAAAAACGGATTGTCCGGCATCCGCCCCGTTGTTGATCACCAGCCTGAAGGCGTCCTCATGTCCTTCCTGCCGGGCGATATTACCTGCCACAAGCAGGAGGTGTCCCAGCAAAGTACTGTCAGCATCAGTTGCATCTACCAGTTTAGGTAACGGTTTCTTCGGGACGACAAGTATATGGACCGGCGCCTGCGGGTGGATGTCCCTGAAAGCGAGACAATCATCATCCTCGTAGACGATGTCCGCCGGGATTTTTCGATCAATAATTTTTTTGAATAATGTTTCAGTCATTTTTCCAGTCAGCGTGATACCAGATTCGTAATGAATTGAAAGTAGAACTGCGGTGAATAGTGTAATACTTCCTGCAGATTTATGCCTTAAATGCGGGACAGGGGGTGCTGCCGATTCAGATAGTGCAGATATTCGTTGTCACAGGCACGGAGAATGGAGAGCGGCCATAACCGGTAATCAGTCTTGTACAGATGCGAACGAGCAGTCTGGCGGTTTCCGTAAACGGCATCATTAATGCGCAATGACCTCCTGTTATTTTCACCGTCCCCGGTTCTGCCTGTCTCCCTGCCAGATTTTGCCAATCATTTTATGCAAGTCATTTTAAGTATAGTAATACGTAAAAATGAGTATCCCCGCCAGTTTCTCGATAGTACATTTATAATAAATATAAATTTATCAATAAGTTAATAAACTTCATCTGAACCTTGACTCTGTAGTATAGTACAGGTTATACACTTTGCACTGTAATCATCAGGAGCATGGTATGAGTACATTGACTATCGGACAGGTGGCCAGGCGTGTTGGTATCGGCATAGAGACCATCCGTTTCTATGAACGCAAGGGGCTGATTGAGGAACCGCCAAGGCGAGAGAGCGGGTATCGCCAGTACGGGGAAGGGGATATTGAACGGCTGGTTTTTATCCAGCACGCAAAAACCCTGGGCTTTTCCCTGAAGGAAATCAACGAACTGCTTTCAATCCGATCCAGGCCCGATGCCAACAGCAGGGAAATCAAGGAAATTGCATCGGCAAAACTGGCGGATATAGATAACAAGATCAATCTGCTTAAACGCATGCAGCAAACATTGAAAAAACTGGTTGACCAATGTCCGGGTGACGGGCCGACTTGTGAATGTCCCATCCTGGAAGCGATGGAGATGGATGATAACGGTGGTGTAAAAATGTCTGATTGAGATCCGGTGTTTCAATTAATGAAAAACAATGCAAGGTCAGCACGGCAATAAATTAAAGATGATCAGTACAATCCGGCATAACCAGAAGATACTGTTCAGTGGTGTGCTTCTGATCATATTGGGGGCATGGGTGCCGCTTGTCTGTCGCCATTGTTACGCATACAGTGCGATAGTTACGGATGTTCAACAAGGGGTTCCCCATGATCATTGCAAGCATGACAACTATCCGGAAGATACAAAAGCCGGTTATATAGACATGTATAATCCGGTGGTATGCGGTTGTAATGGGCCGATGCTACATACATCAACAACAGGCAAGTATTGGGACACTGTTACAAGGGTCGACACGCAAACGTTATCATCCCATTTATACCTGTCAGGCCTGAACAATCCTGTACCGGAGCTGTATATGGGGTCAGGACTAAGACCATTAAAGCCTGATCGTTCCTGTTATCACCCTCTTGAAAGAAACTGCATCCAGTTGAAGTAGATACTCCTTCCGCGATCATGATCATCGCATTCGTTAATTTAATGAAGGAGTAAAAAGATGGACAATTTAAGGCTTTTACCAGATTTAATCATCAAGACAATTCCGATTCTATCGGTTGGTTGTTTTATTCAATTCGCATTTGCAACAAGTGATTCACTGCCTGCCCCGGTTTTGCAGGAAACAGAACAAAATATGGTTGCTCCAGACATAAAAGTTTCTGAGCAGGGGCCAACCGGACATCAGGTGACTGCCACTGGTGTCACTGCGCTGGATTCGGATAATTCACAAACAGAAGGCGTGTTCACTCTCGAAGAGTCCATCAATATCGCCCTCAGGGACAATCCCGGTCTGGCAGAGATGCAGGCCCGGGCCGAAGCCATGGCGGCTATACCATCCCAGGCTGGCACCCTGCCAGATCCGATGTTGAGTTTCAACGCCATGAACCTGCCGACAGATACGTTTGATATATCACAGGAAGCAATGACACAGATGCAAGTCGGGATCAGCCAGACCTTTCCGTTTCCAGGCAAACTGGCACTTCGGGAGGAAGCAGCCAGGCATGAAGCGGAAGCCGCGGTCGATAATGTCGATGAAACCCGTCTTCGTCTGGTGCGTGATGTGAAATCAATCTGGTGGCGGCTTTTCAATCTCGACCAGAACCTGTCTATTGTCATGCGTAATCAGGAATTGCTGCGTCAGTTCGTGCAAATCGCCCAGACAAAATACAGTGTTGGCCAGGGCCTGCAACAGGATGTATTGCTGGCACAATTGGAGCTTTCCAAGCTGCTGGATCTGGAACTGCGCCTGAAGGGGAGTCGCCGCAATGAAGAGGTACGCATTAACGCGTTACTGGGTATTTCTCCTGATAACGCTGTTCAGCTACCTCAGCAGATCGACAAGAATCTGCCAGAATTAGCCACAGAGCAGGTCCTTTATAAACTGGCTGATCAGGAAAGACCACTGCTGGCCAGCCAACAGGATTATATACAGGCGGCAACTACGCGTGTGGATCTGGCTAAAAAGGACTATTACCCTGATTTCAACGTTGGGGCCATGTATGGTTTCAGTAATGGTGACAATCCGGACGGCAGTCCGCGATCAGATTTTGCCTCATTGCAGTTGAGTATGAATTTGCCGTTGTTTACAGATCGCAAGCAAAGCAAGGCAGTCGATCAGCGTAACAGCGAGTTTCTGGAACAGAACTTTAAACTGCAGGATATGCGCCTCCTCGTGCAGGCAGATATTTCGGAAGCAGTATCGGATTTTCGGCGTGCACGGGACCAGTTTGTACTGTTTGGTACGGGTATCATTCCCCAGGCACAACAGACCGTTGCCTCCATGCTGGCCGGATACCAGGTCAACAAGGTGGATTTTCTGAACCTGGTACAGGCACAGATCACCCTTTACAACTATGAAATCAATTACTGGCAGATGTTGAGTGAAGCCAACCAGGCGTTGGCAAGGATCATTGCAGGTGTCGGTGTGGAGACAGTTTATGAATAAATTAAGTATTCTGGTGTTCTTTTGTATTGCCCTTGGACTCGGTGGGGCGGCGGGTTACTGGTATGCAACTGAGCAGGGACAGAAAGGACCCGCAGTGTCGATGGCAATGGAGAAAAATGAGAGAAACCCCATCTTCTACCGCAACCCGATGAATCCGGAGACTACCTCACCGGTACCCGCAAAAGACTCGATGGGGATGGATTACGTCCCGGTCTATGCGGAGGAAGACAAACCCAAAGAACACAAACCCACAGAACGCAAGATACTGTTTTACCGTAACCCGATGAACCCGGAGACTACCTCACCGGTACCCGCCAAAGACTCGATGGGTATGGACTATATCCCGGTCTATGCGGAGGAGGACAGTGTCAGTGAAGATGAACCGGCCGGGACGGTGAAAATCGATCCGGAGACCATACAGAATATGGGTGTGCGCACCGCCCGTGCCGAGCAGCGCAACCTGACCCACGACATTCGTGCCGTGGGCCGGGTAGACTACGACGAGGAACGGCTGACGCGGCTGAACCCCAAGACCGATGGCTGGATCGACGAACTGTTTGTTAACAAGACTGGCGAATTCGTAAAAAAGGACACCATTCTGCTGGGCCTGTATTCGCCACAACTGGTAACCAGTCAGCAGGAATATCTCCTTGCGCTGGGCAGTCTGCAGGTGCTGAAAGACAGCCCCTATGAGGATATCCGGCGTGGTGCTGAAGAAATGGTAATAACCTCACGCGAACGCCTTGAATTTCTGGATGTGCCGGAACATCAAATCCGGGATCTGGAAAAGAGCCACAAGATCAAAAAAAGCCTGCACATCCATTCGCCTTTCACCGGCATTGTCATGAAGGTGGGTGCACGCGAGGGCCAGTATGTGACCCCGACCACCGAGCTCTACATGCTGGCGGATTTGACCAACATCTGGGTATATGTGGATATCTATGAAAATGAATTACCCTGGGTCATGATTGGCGACACGGCGCTAATGGAAGTCGCCGGTATCCCCGGCGAAGTGTTCACCGGCAAGGTGACCTTTATCTACCCTTATCTGGAGAGCAAGACCCGCACCAACCGGATCCGTCTGGAGTTTGATAACCAGGATCTGCGTCTGAAGCCGGAGATGTTTGCCAATGTCACGGTAAAGGCAAGCCAGCAGGTGGATGCCGTGGTGGTGCCGTCCGAAGCCATAGTGCGTTCCGGTACCAGCAATCAGGTGTTCGTGGTGCGCGAACCGGGTAAATTTGAACCCCGGCTGGTAATACTGGGTGTGAGTGCCGAAGGCATGACCCAGATCCTCTCAGGTGTGAAACCGGGTGAGGAGGTAGTCACTTCCAGTCAGTTTCTGATCGACTCCGAGTCCAAGTTGCGTGAATCCACGGCCAAGATGATGAAAGTGCTGGAAGCCGGGACAAAGACTGCAACGGGTGAAGCCGACGGCACTGCTACGACCGTTCATAAACACTAGGGAGCAGCCATGATCAAGAAGATTATTGAGGCTTCTCTGCGGGACAAATTCATGGTGCTCATCGTCACGGTGATAATTTTCGCGGCCGGGGTCTATGCACTCAAAAATACACCACTGGATGCCATCCCGGATTTATCTGATGTACAGGTGATTGTATACACTGAATTCCCTGGTCAGGCGCCCCAAGTGGTCGAAGACCAGGTCACCTATCCGTTGACCACGGCCATGCTCGCCGTACCCTATGCGAAGGTTGTCCGTGGCTACTCTTTTTTCGACGTCTCTTTCGTCTACATCATCTTCGAGGACGGGACCGATATGTATTGGGCACGCTCGCGGGTGCTGGAATACCTCAACTATGCAAGCGGACGTCTGCCCGACGGGGTCAAGCCGTCACTGGGGCCGGATGCTACCGGCGTGGGCTGGGTATATGAATATGCCCTGGTAGATCGGAGTGGCAGACATGACCTGGCGCAACTGCGCTCGATCCAGGACTGGTACCTGCGTTATCCTCTGCAGACGGTTTCGGGGGTGTCCGAGGTCGCGTCTATCGGCGGCTACGTCAAGCAATACCAGGTGGAAGTCGATCCCAATGTCCTTCTCAATTACAACATTCCCTTGTCCAAAGTAAAGGAGGCTATCCAGCGTTCCAACAATGATGTCGGTGGGCGGCTGATAGAAATGGCCGAGACTGAATACATGGTGCGTGGGCTGGGATATATCAAGACGATCGAGGATTTGAAGAGTATTCCCGTGGGTGTGGACGATAACGGCACGCCTGTCCGATTGCAGGACGTGGCCAATGTACAACTGGGGCCGGAACTGCGCCGGGGGCTGGTCGAACTCAATGGGGAAGGTGAAGTCGCCGGCGGCGTGGTGATCATGCGCTTTGGTGAAAATGCCCTGGCTACCATCAAAAGTGTGCGCGCCAAGCTGGAGGAGTTGAAATCGGGATTGCCCGAGGGCGTGGAGATTGTGCCGGTGTATGACCGCGGTGATCTGATCGAACGGGCGGTGGCTAATCTGGTAAAAACACTGGTCGAGGAGTCCATCATCGTTACCCTGGTCTGCGTGCTGTTTCTGCTGCACGTGCGCAGTGCATTGGTGGCCATCATTATGCTGCTGATGGGGGTGCTGATTTCCTTCATCCTGATGCATCGTCTAGGGATCAATTCCAACATCATGAGCCTGGGCGGCATCGCCATTGCCATCGGTGCCATGGTGGATGCCGCGATCGTCATGATCGAAAATGCCCACAAGCACATTGAACGGGCGCCGCCGGATGCTCCCCGTATCCAGTTGATGATCGACGCCTGTATGGAGGTGGGACCGGCACTGTTCTTCAGCCTGCTCATCATCACCGTTTCGTTCCTGCCGGTATTCACTCTGGAGGCACAGGAAGGCCGTATGTTCCAGCCTCTGGCCTTCACCAAGACCTTTTCCATGGCGGGCGCGGCGCTGCTCTCGGTGACGCTGGTACCGGTGCTGATGCTGCTCTTCATTCGCGGCAAGATCCTGCCGGAGCGGAAAAACCCGGTGAACCGTCTGCTGATCTGGCTTTACCGGCCGGTCATTGCCGGGGTCATGCGCTGGAAGAAATTCATCATTTTCTCCGCAATGCTGGCGCTGGTTGCATCCGTTTATCCGTTCACGAAACTGGGCAACGAATTCATGCCGCCGCTGGATGAAGGCGATATTCTCTATATGCCGACGACCTATCCCGGGATTTCCATCTCCAAGGCCAGGGAACTGTTGCAGCAGACGGATAAGATACTGAGAACGTTTCCTGAAGTGCATCATGTGTTTGGCAAGGTCGGCCGTGCCGAGACCGCGACCGATCCGGCGCCGTTGGAGATGACTGAAACCACGATAAAACTCAGACCCAAGGACGAATGGCCGGATCCCTCCAAGACCACCAAACAGCTCATGGATGAAATGGATGCGGCGATCAAATTTCCGGGGCTGGCCAATGCCTGGACCATGCCTATCAGGACCCGCATCGATATGCTTTCCACCGGTATCAAGACGCCTGTCGGCATCAAGGTAAGCGGTCCGGATTTGAATGTGCTGGAAAAAATTGCGGGCGAGATTGAGCGGGCGCTCAAGACGTTACCGGATACCTTGTCAGCCTTTGGCGAAAAGGCCGCCGGTGGCTATTATCTGGACTTCGATATCCTGCGTGAGGAGGCTGCGCGTTATGGCCTCACCGTCGGGGATGTCCAGGATGTGATCCAGACTGCGGTTGGCGGCATGAACATTACCCAGACTGTAGAAGGACTGGAACGTTATCCGGTAAATCTGCGCTATCCCCGGGAACTGCGCGATAACCCGGAACAGTTGAAGCGGGTACTGATCTCCACCCCCACAGGCGTGCAAATCCCGTTGTCGCTGGTGACTGAACTTAGCCTGAGGCGTGGCCCGCCTTCGATCAAGAGTGAGGATGCACGTCCCAATGCGTGGGTTTATGTTGACATAAAGACCTCGGATATCGGCGGTTATGTGGCACAAGCCAAAGAAGTGGTTGCCAGCCAGGTGAAGATCCCGGCCGGTTACAATCTGGTCTGGTCAGGACAGTATGAATATATGGAGCGTGCCGCCAAACGCCTGCGTATTGTGGTACCGGCGACCCTGCTTGTCATATTCCTGCTGCTTTACCTCAACTTCCGCCGGCTGACGGAAACGCTCATCGTTATGCTGTCGGTGCCGTTCTCGCTGGTGGGTGGGGTCTGGCTCATGTACCTGCTCGGCTACAACTTGAGCGTGGCAGTAGCGGTCGGCTTCATCGCCCTGGCCGGAGTGGCGGCGGAAACGGGCGTCATCATGTTGATCTATCTGGACCATGCTTACGTGCAACTCGAGGCCAAACGTATGGCCGAAGGTCAGCCATTTACTGTGGCCGACCTCTACGCCGCTATCATGGAGGGGGCGGTGGAGCGGGTGCGGCCGAAGATGATGACTGTGGCGGCGATTATGGCCGGGCTGCTACCCATCATGTGGAGCAGTGGCACCGGCTCCGAAGTGATGCAACGCATTGCCGCGCCCATGGTCGGCGGCATGGTGTCCTCCACCGTGCTCACGCTGGTCGTGATCCCGGCCATCTACGCGCTGGTCAAGGAATGGAACCTTCGAAGGCGAAAGGAAATAAGTGAGGCAATTAACTATGTTTGAAATCATCCCGAATTGGCACCCATTATTTGTGCACTTTACTGTTGCATTATGGAGCTTGGCTGTCATTTTTCATCTTTTAGAACCAATGCTTCCAGAGGGAAATTTCAGACAACAGTGGTCACTTTACTCGCGGTGGAGTCTTTGGCTGGGAACGGGGTTTGGGGTAGTTACTGCTATCGCTGGCTGGTTTGCCTATAACAGCGTGCTCCATGATGCACCGTCACATGAAGCGATGACCAATCATCGAAACTGGGCATTGGTAACCCTGGTGTTGTTTATTGTATTAACAGGGTGGTCGCAGTGGTATGTACGTTCACAGCGTCTATCAGGCAAGTTTTTTCTTGCAGGACTGTTGCTTGGTGGTGTTTTGTTAGCGAGTACTGCCTGGCGGGGAGCGGAGGCCGTCTATCGATATGGTCTTGGCGTTATGTCATTGCCGCAGAGCGAGGTTGGAGATAATGATCATGGTTCTCACGATCATTCCGCATCGTCTGGCAATGACCAAATGGAAATTATGCCGATGCCGCAGAGCAAATCTGGAGATCATGATCATTGAAAACAAAATACAAACTCATAATTTTCCGTTGGATTGTCACTGGGGAACTTCATTGACCAGAGAAGAGGAAAATCAAATGAATGAATATCATCATAAAAAAGACACGGTTACTGAATCGTCCGGGCAAACATGTCATCAGCATGAGCCAGGTACCGTGAAGGCGAAGCAGGAATATAACTATCACGACACAACACCGGAACAAGCACTGGAAAATAATAAGTGTTGTCATCACAAGCCCGGCAGCAATAAGACTTCGCAAACAGCGGGTGGAGGCCTATATACCTGTCCAATGCACCCGGAGGTTCAACAGGCGGGACCGGGGGATTGTCCTAAATGTGGTATGGCACTGGAGCCGATGATCGGTGCAGGCCCAGTTTCACAAATGGAGTACATCTGTCCAATGCATCCTGAAGTTTTGCGTAATGAGCCCGGAGATTGTCCGGTCTGCGGAATGGCACTGGAATCCCGTACCGTGGTTGTTGCAGAAGAGAATCCGGAACTTGTCGATATGACACGGCGGTTTTGGGTGAGCCTTATTCTTGCTCTACCAGTATTCCTGTTGGCAATGGTCGCCGATCTGACCCCCGCAGTGATGGAAAAGATCATTACCATGCGACCGTTGCAGTATTTTGAGTTTTTATTGGCGACCCCGGTTGTCCTTTGGGGGGGCTGGCCCTTCTTCCAGCGCGGCTGGGATTCGATCCTGCGTCGAAACCTCAATATGTTCACCCTGATTGCACTGGGGGTCGGGATCGCCTGGACATATAGTGTTGTAGCCATGCTTTTCCCCCATATTTTCCCAGTACTTCTGCGCGGGGAGGATGGAACAGTTCCTGTTTATTTTGAGGCAGCCGCTGTGATTACGACGCTGGTATTGTTGGGACAGGTTCTGGAATTACGCGCCCGCAGCCGTACCAATGCGGCCATCAAGATGTTGCTTGGACTTGCCTCCAAGACAGCAAGGGTCATACAAGATGATGGTAATGAAGAAGATATCCCGCTGGAAAGTGTGATGCCTGGCGACAAACTGCGTGTTCGGCCCGGTGAGAAGGTACCTGTCGATGGTGTGGTTGTTGATGGGGAAAGTTCCGTCGATGAATCCATGCTGACAGGAGAACCGATCCCTGTCACAAAACATGCCGGGGATCGTCTGATTGGGGCGACAGTCAATGGCACGGGCAGTCTGGTGATGAAAGCAGAGCGTGTCGGGAGCGATACGTTGTTGTCCCAGATCGTGCATATGGTCGCTGAAGCGCAACGCAGCCGGGCACCTATACAGCGGCTTGTTGACGTGATTGCCGCATGGTTTGTCCCCATTGTGATTCTGGCAGCTCTTGTTACCTTGATCGTCTGGGGTGTTTGGGGGCCGGAACCAAAACTTGCGTACGCGGTGATCAATGCGGTCGCAGTCCTGATTATTGCCTGTCCCTGTGCGCTCGGTCTGGCTACCCCGATGTCCATCATGGTGGGGACAGGTCGTGGTGCCATTAATGGCATCTTGATTAAAAATGCCGAGGCATTGGAAATTATGGAGTGTGTCGATACGTTGGTTGTGGATAAGACCGGTACTCTTACCGAAGGCAAACCAAAACTGGTGTCTGTCGTAGCGGATTATGGTTTTAGCGAGCAGGATATTTTGCAACTGGCTGCCAGTCTGGAACGCGGCAGCGAGCACCCGTTGGCAGAAGCAATCGTTTCTGGCACAGAAGAGAGGGGCATCGAACTTTTCCCGGTGAACAACTTTCAGTCGGTAACCGGAAAGGGAGTGACTGGTAATGTGAATGAATACAATGTGGCATTGGGTAACCAGAAACTGCTGGAGAGCCTGGAGATTGATGTGGGTGATTTACCGGAGCGTGCGGAAGCACTTCGTGTAGATGGACAAACTGTAATGTTCCTGAGTGTCGATGAAAATGCAGCGGGCTTGATCGGGGTTGCTGATCCAGTCAAGGATTCCACGCCGGAGGCGATCCGGAATCTGCATGAGGAAAATGTAATGGTTGTAATGTTGACTGGAGACAGTCAAACAACAGCTGATGCTGTCGCCAGAAAATTGAATATCGATCGTGTTATCGCGGAAGTGTTACCTGAACAAAAAGTGGAAACGATAAAACAACTTCAGGAGGCCGGGTGTATCGTCGCCATGGCCGGTGATGGTATCAATGATGCCCCGGCACTGGCCCAGGCCCATGTAGGCATTGCCATGGGTACGGGTACGGATGTGGCGATGGAAAGTGCGGGGGTTACCCTCGTAAAAGGTGACTTGCGCGGAATAGTAAGGGCGATACGCCTGAGTCGGGCCACCATGAGCAACATTCGACAGAATCTGTTTTTTGCCTTTGTCTATAACGCTCTGGGTGTACCGATCGCCGCCGGTGTTCTGTATCCGTTCTTCGGGCTGTTACTGTCACCCATGATCGCAGCTGCAGCCATGAGTCTCAGTTCGCTCTCAGTCGTAACTAATGCCCTGAGACTGAGAAAGGTAGCATTGTAGTGAAAAATATTGACCCGGTTTTTGCGTTCAATAATTTATCGAGGGGCCTCCTGCAGGAGGGGAGGTTTATGAAAGGCTTGACGTTATTACTTGATTAAATCTGAATTTCTTTTTACCACATATAAACGTGGATGATCTCAGGTCATATGCAGAATTTAATCATTTGTCTATTCAGACTTTACTGTGGAATACATTTTTATGACACAATCAAACAGGATAATTGCACCTGTTGGTACAGGTATCTGCCCATGAGATTGAAATGTTCTCCCTGGCTTCTGCTGGCTAGTTTTATTGTTTTTATAGCTACTGGTTGTGAGGAGAAGTTATCGCCTGTCGAGGTTTCTGCGCTCTTCTGGAAAGGGGTAGAGCAGCGTGATGTCACTGTTATCCGCAAGTTCACCAGTTCAGATTCTCATGTTGATTTATCGGCAACGGAAAATACACTCCCGGTCAAGGACGCGACCTTCGGTAAAACGGTCATTGAAGCTGACCGGGCCCGGGTTGATACCACGGTGACCGTTATCAGTGAGAATCCGTTTGCACTGCCACTGACAACGGTCCTGGTTATGGAGAATGGTTACTGGAAGGTGAACTATGATAAAACGGTTGCCTCAATCTCTTCTGGCAGTGATATTGCGAGGATCGTACAGGGGATCCAGGATCTGGGTGATAAATTCATGGGTGGACTGGATCAGTCGATGGGTGAAATACAAAGCAAAATCCCCGAAATAAAACAGGAAATTGAAAAGGTGGAAGAGGAATTAAAATCCAGGATCCCGGAACTCAAGAAACGTATGGAAGAGTTTACAAGACAGCTTGAGGAGGCATTAAAACTGCCGCCAGAATCATCACCGGAACCAGCACCGGAACAGAAAGAAGCCATTGAAATATAATTCAGGGAAATATCATTCAGGATACCGGTATTCTTCAGTGTCACCATGGCATCATAATAATCCGGATTTGACATGATCTGTGTGTATGCATGTTGAATATCATCCGGGGACAGGATATTACTTTTAAAATAGGATAATTTGCTTTACTCTTTAAACCGGAGGCCTTGTAGGATTCCGGGTTCTGTCTCTAACTGGGGGAGGTTGGACATGCGTAAATTAATAACAGGATTGGTATCATCGTTCATCTTTATCTCTGCAAACGGTCATGCAATTGAACCGGTACTCGATCAGCACGCCATGCTTTATTATCAAATACCACTGGGGGCAGCCAATGGCAAGGAGGCAAGGCATAATTTTGGTTTTCGTTTTGATCGGCAAATGATACAGCCTGGTGAGGTTATCCAGTACCAGAGCCTTATGCGGCAACAGGCCGTCGTCGATGTCCGGATGGGATATGCCGGCCTTCAGGAATTACAGGTAAATGGCATTGATTATGCGGGACGCTATCACGCGCAGCATGCAGCAACTAGCGAAGAGGCTGCAGGGAATGGTAAAGGAGAAGAGGTGAAATCCGGGGAAGCGAAAACAGAGGAAGCGAAAACCGAAGAAGGGAATGCAGAAGAAAAGAAAGACGGGACAGGCAAATTCATGCACGATTTACCCTTTGGAGTGATCATGGGGGTCGGGATTCTCGGGGCATTGCTGTTGAACAATGATTGATCGGTTACCCCTGTTGTAAAATTAAAGCCCGTTTTACCGGGTTTATCCAGGCTCGACTGCAGCGGGTTCTTGCCGGTCTATATCCCCATATTACTGAGTGTAACCATAATATCATTCAGAATCCCGGTTGCACGTGGATGTTCTGTTTCGAAATGAGTAATGGCTTCTTTGATGTCGCTGACTAGATTGTGATGTTGATCAGCATCATCCGGATGTGCGAGCTTCACCTCAATCTCGGTAATGAGTGCTTGCAACCTCTGTGCCGATTCCGGATCAGTCCCTGCGCTGGTTACTTCTGATCGCAGTCTTTCCAGTTCCTTGCGTAATTGATTTTCAGGCATGAATTTTCGTGTTTCGTCAGGCTATGTTGTTTGTAATCGTTATTATAGATCCTGATGTGTGTAACTTGCGAGAGATGATGCAAGGAGAATAAATCCTTCCGGTCAGGGATTGTAAGAGCCGGGATGATTCCCTGGGCACAAGCGCAGGGAGATAGCATATCAACAGACAAATCATCGCACAGGTAAGCAGACAATTATTTCTGGCATGGCAATATTAGACCGGATTCAAACACCCGATCACCGCCAATAGTGCAACTCATTTAAATAAATAATAATATGGAGGGGCATAATACTGGGCTGGGGATAATATGATGAAGGAATCACAGCAACCAGGGGACAATGAGAGTTCTGGCGGGTTGTATGAACACGCACAGGTGAAGCCAGGACAGATCGAAATAAACCCTGCGGATGAAATTTGGCCATACGTTGCCAGTGAACGCGGGTCCCCACCCCAGGGCTGGAGGAAATGGCTGCAGCATCTCTCTCCCGATGACCTGTTAAGCACCCGGATTCATTCACGGGACTTCAGTAGTTCGCGGGCGGATTATATCAATGTCCGGGTGCGTGTGCTTGCCGTCGCCCTCGCCATCATCACCCCTTCCTGGATCCCGTTTGATTTCCTCCTCCTCCCCGCGGCAAGCGC
>Ga0154767_1086_pt5 | contig 20791 bp, 16 predicted proteins | sample Rifle2008BG16ft_FD_105775 | JGI IMG/M metagenome (GOLD analysis project Ga0154767, IMG submission 105775) | Gammaproteobacteria bacterium RBG_16_51_14 | reverse complement strand
TGACCGCCTGTGGCGAAAGTCATGGTGAGGCCTATTCGTGTATCGTGGATGGTTGCCCGCCCGGACTGGAACTCAGTGCAGCGGATCTGCAAAGGGATCTGGATCGGCGGCGGCCGGGCCAGTCCCGTCATGTCACCCAGCGGCATGAATCGGATACGGTGAAAATACTGTCCGGGGTGTTTGAAGGGGTCACTACCGGCACACCGATCGGGCTTATCATTGCCAACGAGGATCAAAAGACGAAGGACTACACCGATATCCAGGATCTGTTTCGTCCCGGTCATGCCGACTACACCTACCAGCAGAAATACGGAATCCGCGATTACCGTGGTGGCGGACGCGCCTCGGCACGCGAGACCTGCATGCGCGTCGCCGCAGGGGGTATCGCAAAAAAATATCTCATGGAAAGATACGGCATCCGCATTCGCGGTTATCTGTCACAGCTCGGCACAATCACACTGGTGTGCAGGGACTGGGATCAGGTGGATAACAATCCGTTCTTCTGTGGCGATGCTGCCCGGGTCCGGGAACTGGAAGACTATATGGATGCATTACGCAAGGAAGGTAATTCGGTGGGGGCGCGGATCAATGTGGTCGCGGAAAATGTCCCGCCGGGCCTGGGTGAACCGGTTTTTGATCGTCTCGATGCGGATATTGCCAAGGCAATGATGGGTATCAATGCCGTCAAGGGGGTGGAGATCGGCGCCGGGTTTGCATCGATTGAACAGAAGGGGACGGAGCACCGGGATGAAATGACACCGCAGGGATTTTTGAGCAACCATGCCGGCGGCATCCTTGGCGGCATTTCCTCCGGGCAGGAGGTGGTGGTCAGTATTGCCCTGAAACCGACCTCAAGTCTGCGTCTGCCCGGCCGGACCATCAACCGGGCAGGCCAGGCCGCCGAGGTGGTCACGAAAGGCCGTCATGATCCCTGCGTCGGGATCCGTGCCACACCCATCGCCGAGGCGATGCTGGCACTGGTATTGATGGACCATACGCTGCGTCATCGTGGGCAGAACAGGGATGTACGATCAGAGACACCGGTCATACCGGCATCCGCGGAATAAAATTGAAGGGTGACAAAACGGCAGGGCGGATGATCTGCAACACGCAGCGGGCGTATGGTACAGATAATAAAGCAGGTGGAAGTTCTGTGTGAAAGACCGGGTGCTTAAAATAATACCATCCTGTTTCAAAAGTATTGAATGAAGCTTGACCGGCACACACAGGGCATCCCGTACTGGCGCCTCTCCGGCTTTTATTTTTTTTATTTTGCCAGCCTCGGCGCCATCCTGCCTTACTGGTCGCTGTATCTGAAATCCATTGGTTTCAATGCCACCTCCATCGGTCAGCTGACGGCGATCCTCATAGGTACCAAGATCATAGCCCCCAATATCTGGGGCTGGATCGCGGATCATCACGGGCACCGCATGCAGATCATCCGTTATGCATCCTTGGTTGCCGCACTCGCTTTCACAGGGGTACTGTTCACGGTATCTTTCTTCTGGCTGGCTATGGTGCTGGTGGTGTTCGGTTTTTTCTGGAATGCCTCGTTACCGCAGTTCGAGGCAACGACGCTGACCCATCTCGGGGATTCCTTTCATGCCTATACCCGTATCCGGGTCTGGGGATCGGTAGGTTTCATTACTTCCGTCTGGGCCCTTGGCGGTGTGTTTGCGCATTATGACATCGCACTTCTTCCCGCAATCATTCTCGGGATCATGTTTCTGATCCTGCTGGTCAGCCTGACCGTCCCGGAACAGGCAGCGGGCCACCTGCCGCTGGAACATAATTCCCTGACCAGAGTGCTGAAACGACCGGAAGTCATTGCACTGCTGCTGGTCTGTTTTCTGATGCAGGCAAGCCATGCCCCTTACTACACGTTTTATTCGCTTTATCTTGAAGAGCATGGATATTCGCGCACCTTCATCGGTGAGATGTGGGCAATTGGCGTCATCGCAGAAGTCGTTGTATTCCTGTTTATGCATCGCCTGATACTCCATGTCAGGCTCAAAACACTTCTTCTGCTCAGCCTGGCGGCAGCGATCGTGCGCTGGTATATGATCAGCTACTTCATCGATTCAGCAATACTGCTTACCATCGCCCAGCTTTTCCATGCGGCCACCTTCGGCGTCTATCATGCGACGGCAATCCAGTTGATTCATCGTTATTTTACCGGCAGGTTACAGGGACGCGGCCAGGCCCTCTACAGCAGCGTGAGTTTCGGTGCAGGATTATCGCTCGGCAGTCTGATCAGTGGTTATGTCTGGGAAGGCCTGGGTCCGCTTGCCTGCTATCAGGGGGCCATGCTGGTTTCCCTGCTGACCTTCTGTATCACCTGGCGCTGGATAAAAACATGACGCAGGATGGGTAACCATGAAGTGGTTACGCCAATCGACGGGAGTAGCAGGCAAAGAGTAAGCGCGGGATTTCTCCCGCTAGAATGATTCCAGACGTCGGTCGTTGCTATCCTGATACCTTTTTTTTCAGTCCGGTTTCCGTCCCGGAAAGACCTGCGTTGCTATACTTCTAGATACTTCGGGTGTAGATATGGTTCCTCTCGCTTGCAGTTGATAATACGAATAAAGGAGGTAAGGCATGACAGTGTACACCTATCATCTGGATACCTTTCAGATAGACCCGGATGTCCCCATCTTGCGCTATCCCTCCCGGGAAGAAAGGCAAATCAGGGAGGATGAACCGGCGCTCAGCGTCATGACCGATCTTAAATACGACAGCGTGATCACGGTCAGTCCGGACGAGACCATCGATACCGCCCTGCAGATCATGATCCACGCCGGGGTCAGATTACTCGTCGTGCTGGATGCCAGTGCCAGACTGATGGGGCTGATCTCGGGACGCGATATCCTGGGGGAAAAACCGGTAAACCTGATGACGAAGGGCAAGATCCGGCGGGATGAGATACGGGTGAGGGATATCATGATACCCCGAGCCGGACTCAATCCCCTCAGTCTGCATGATGTGGAACACGCGACCGTGAAGGATATTATCCGTACACTGCATAAAGCCGGACGTCTGCATGCTGTCGTGGTTGAGAAAAATGCAGAGACTGATACTTATTACCTGCGCGGCATATTTTCCATCACCCGGATCGGCAGACAGATGGGTGTTGAAATCTCCGCAGACGATCATGCCCAGAGCTTTGCCGATTTTGAACAACTGCTGGCAAAGGATATATCGAAGGCGGGTTGAATAAGGTTCAAGGTTCAAGGTTCAAGGTTTGAGGTTTACGGGTTAACCTGCTTTTCCGGAGACGAAATCGGACGCTAAATCGAGAAATCGTAGCGTCCCTTTTATTACTTTTCGAAGCGACCAGTATCCAGTCAAAAAATAATTGCCTTAATCAAACCGCGGGGCTATGCCTGATGTTGATATAAACTGCGTATAGTATTATACGCAATAATATCATATACTGCGTATAGTTAATTGCCGGGTGACAAAATGAAACCAGTATCTGGAAATATACAGTTGCTCTATGCGGATTTATTGCAGTCATGTCTGAGAAGCGCTGCGCCGAATGGGCGTGGCTTGTCTTTTGTTAAAAAGAAAATCGGCGGCAAGATCCATTGGTATCTGCAACTTACGGTAGGCAGCCGCAAGACACAACATTATCTGGGCCCGGACAGCAAGGAATTACAGGACAAAATGGCCAGGGAAAAATCCTTATGGAAGGAAGCGGCGCCGGATGTACGGGAAAGGCAGAAACTCGTGAGTGCGCTCGCTGCGGGTGGTGCATATACTGTCAGTACGGGGGAAACGCGGGTGCTGGAAATACTGGAACGCGCCGGAGTCTTTCTAGTCGGTGGAACACTGATCGGTTCACAAGCCTTCAGAGTACTGGGGAATATGCTGGGAGTGATCTGGGACAGTCAGGCAACCACGACACAGGATATTGATATCGCAGATATCAATATCCTGCCTGTGGGACTAAAAAATCAGAGTGTTGATCTGCAAACATCACTACTGGAATCAGAACTGGGAATATTTGCAGTCCCTGCCCTGGATCGTAAATCACCTTCCACCAGTTTTAAGGTCCGTAATGAAGCGCTACAGGTGGATGTATTGACCCCCTTGCAGGGCAAAGCGTCATCCAAACCGGTTTTATTAAAAAATCTGAACACATTTGCCCAACCACTACGGTTTCTGGATTATCTGCTGGAAGATATTCAACCGGCGGTCGTTGTTGCAAAATCGGGCATTCTGTTAAATGTGCCAACACCTGCACGGTATGCATTTCACAAAATGATAACTGCCAGCCGTCGATCAACCTATTGGCAAAGCAAGACAGGAAAAGATATCCGGCAGGCACAACAATTGTTTGCTGCCTTGCTTGATCTTCGTCCCGGGGATATCGTCATTGCATGGGAGGCAGTACAGAAACAGCAGCCTGCATTTAAAAAGGCAGTGAAACAGTCCTGGAAGAAACTGGGTGGAGAGATACAGCAACGTTTGGCCGACGAAGCAGATATCGTTGTTAGGTAAAAATTATGAAGTTAACAGCATACGACCTACAGGACGCCTACAGGGATGTAGGTGGTAGACAATGTCTGGAACAAATTGTCGAAGCAGGTATTGTTGTTAAATAAAACGGTAGTTCTGAAGTGGGTGTGATCTACGGGTTCTACTTATTCATGTGCGGCAAAGAGTGCGAATACCTCTAACTTTGATGTCGTCTACGGCGGGGAATAATCAGGGACAGAATACGGTTTTCACTCTGGCACCATTATCAGTAATGAAAGCCCATCCGCATTTTTAGACCAGAAATGTCTGATTAAGCTGCGTAATAATTTCAAGGAACTTTTCTGAATCAAAAAGGTCGGTATCTGACCCTTCTGAATTCGTTCTATAATCGTCCATCATGATTGTCTATCACGTCTGTCCCGCCGCCAGGGTCGCGCACTATCTCGCCACCGGTATCTCGCGCCAGGACGGCCGGCATCATGTCTTTGAACACTGGGAACACATTCAGTTACTGCTCTCCGGCATGTTACCGGAGTCATCCTTGCCGGCCGAGATACAATCCCATGTCGTGCTGGTACTCATTGTGGATCGGGACATGTTGTTGCCGGTGCCGATCACGGCCGGCAAGACAATGTCGCATCTCTCCCTGTCGGATCGGGAACTGCTGGACAGCCAGTCGCGTTACCTCGAGGTCGATCTGAACCGGGAGCGCATCCTTGATATCAAGGACGGGTTCGGCAATTCCATCTTTGAGCGCTACCGCTCGACGCGCAAGCGGCGGGCGCCGGTGTGGCGCTTCCTGGCTTATGTCAAACCCTACTGGCCGCTGGTGGCGCTGGCCACGTTTGCGGGCCTCTTGAAATTCATGATGCCGCTGGTGTTCCCGTGGATGCTGCGCCTCCTGATCGATAATGTGGTCCTCGCCGAAGGCATTGCGCCTGCAGTGCGCGAGGGCATGACGCACAAGTACATCCTGGTCATGGTCGTGGCGATCATCATCTGGATGTTCGCCTGTTATTTCCGTAACCTGCTGGCCGCATTTGCCGGGCACCGCATGGTGCGTGACCTGCGGGTGGCGCTGTTTGATCACGTGCAGCGGCTCTCCCACGCCTTTTTCACCCGCAACCAGACCGGCGCCATCGTCTCGCGGGTCGTGAATGATTTGAGTCTCGCGCAGAATTTTGTCGGCTCCGCCCTCACCAATGTCTGGATGGACAGCATCACGCTGCTGGTCCTCCTCGTTATCCTTGCCCATATTCATCCGGTGATGACGCTGGTGTCGCTGACCCTGATGCCGGTGTACGTCCTGTCCATTCGTACCATCGGTCCGCGCATCCGGTTGGTGAGCAAGGAGGCACAGCAACGTCTGGAGATCCTCTCCGGCGGCCTGCAGGAAAAGGTCGCGGGTGTCTCCATCGTCAAGGGCTTTACCCATGAACCGCAGGAGACGCTGGCCTTTGCCTCGCAGGCCAACAAACTGCTCAACAAGATCCTGTATTCGGTAAGGTTCGTGGCGATGAACGAGACCCTGGTCGGGCTGGTGGTGCACGCCTCGCCGATCCTGGTGACCTGGTATGGCGTGCACCAGATCATCAACGGCCTGCTCACGATCGGTGAACTGACACAGTTCCTGCTCTATCTTGCCATGTTTTATTTCCCCCTGCAGCGGCTCTCCGATCTCAGCGTGGTGCTCGCCAACGCGGTCGCCGCCATCGAACGTATCTTCGAATATTTTGATACGCAGCCGCAGATCCGGGAGCGTCCTGACGCGCGGCCACTCGCGCAATGCAACGGTGCCATCGAATTTGATCATGTGTACTTCAGTTACGATCCGGACATACGTATCCTGCGTGACATCCACTTCCGCATTGAACCGGGGGAGACGGTCGCCTTCGTCGGCCCCAGCGGTTCAGGCAAATCCACACTAGCCAATCTGGTCCCGCGTTTCTATGAACCGGACGGCGGTGTGATCCGGATTGACGGTCAAGACCTGCGTGAACTGCAACTTGCCTCGCTGCGCCATCACATCGGTATCGTCAACCAGGAGACGATCCTGTTCTCCGGCACGGTACTGGATAACCTGTTGCTGGCAAATCCCGGGGCGACGGTGGATCAGATCCATGCCGCGCTGGATGCCGCCAATGCCAGGGAATTTGTGGATGATCTCCCCGAAGGGTTGTGGACCGAGATCGGCGAACGCGGCGCCATGCTGTCGGGTGGCCAGAAACAACGCCTCGCTATTGCCCGCGCCTTTCTGAAAAACCCCAGGATATTGATCCTGGACGAGGCGACCTCGGCGCTGGATTCACGCTCCGAGCACCACATCCAGCAGGCACTGGATCGGCTGCTGAAGGGACGCACCTCGATCGTCATCGCCCACCGGCTGTCCACCGTGCTGAATGCCGACAAGATCGTGGTTATCGAACACGGCCGCATCGTCGAGATCGGTCGCCATAGCGAACTCCTGAACAACCGCGGGCTCTACAACGCCCTCTACGAGGAACAGTTCAAACCCGTCGGCAGCGTGCAGGATGGGGCGAGATTGCACTGAAGGTCTGTTCACTTATGTTATAACTATTGTTATAATATAAGTGAATCCGGGAGGTGCCCATGAAACTCAAGATCACAACCATCGGTAATTCCGCCGGCGTCGTCCTGCCCAGGGAACTGCTGGCGCGCCTGCATCTCGACAAGGGCGATACCCTTTATGCCACCGAGACACCCGATGGCATCAAGCTCACGCCCTATGACCCCACCTTCGCGCAGCAGATGGAGGTGGCGGAAAAGATCATGCGCCGTCGCCGCACGCTGTTGCACAAGCTGGCTGAAAACTGATGATTGTCTGGATTGAAAAGGCCCTGGTTCTGGCGATTCATGATCGGCAACTTGCCGAACATGGCGGCAGTGCCGGTGTGCGCGATGAGGCCCTGCTTGAGTCCGCACTGGCACGGCCAGAACAACTGTATGCCTACGGCGATCCGCCGCCGGATCTGGCTGCCCTGGCAGCGACACTCGCCTTTGGTCTCGCGCGCAACCATCCGTTCGTGGACGGCAACAAGCGGACAGCGGCGGTGTCCTGTGAAACCTTTATTGAATTGAATGATGCCAGTCTTGATGCCGGGGATATCGATCTCTTTCCACGTTATCTCGCCCTCGCCGAAGGCAAACTCTCTCTTGATGACTTTGCCGATTGGCTGCGTCCGCGCATCAAACTGGCAGTGGAGAAGAATAAAGTCCAGGAACCGGAATTGCGCTACAAGGCAAAGGCCAGGCGCAGTGGACTAAGGACTGAGGACTGAGGACTGAGGACTACTGACTCGTCCCCCCTACCGTCAGTTCATCGATCCGAATGGTCGGCTGGCCAACGCCAACGGGGACGGATTGTCCGTCCTTGCCACAGGTGCCGATGCCGCTGTCCAGTTGCATGTCGTTCCCGACCATGGAGACCCGGGTCAGTACGTCCGGGCCGTTGCCGATGATGGTGGCCCCCTTGATAGGGCGGGTCACCTTGCCGTCTTCGATGAGATAGGCCTGGCTGGCGCTGAAGACAAACTTGCCATTGGTGATATCTACCTGTCCGCCGCCGAACTGGATTGCATACAGACCCTTTTTTACTGATGCAATGATCTCTTCCGGGGAATGGGTTCCGCCCAGCATATAAGTGTTGGTCATGCGCGGCATGGGCAGATGGGCATAGGACTCCCGGCGCCCGTTACCGGTGGGTGTTACCCCCATCAGTCGGGCATTGAGCTTGTCCTGCAGATAGCCCCTCAAAATGCCGCGTTCGATCAGGGTGGTGCATTGCGTGGGTGTCCCCTCATCATCAATATTCAATGAACCCCGGCGGTTTTTGATGGTGCCGTCATCGACGACCGTAACCTCGGGTGTGGCGACGCGTTGACCGATACGCCCGGAAAAGGCCGATGTCTTCTTGCGATTGAAGTCCCCCTCCAGGCCATGCCCTATAGCCTCATGCAGGAGGATACCGGGCCAGCCGGGGCCAAGCACGACCGTCATGTTTCCTGCCGGTGCGGCCACCGCTTCCAGGTTGGTCAGTGCCTGTTGCACGGCCTCGTCGATATAGGACGATGCCATGCCGTCAGTCAGGAAATAGTCGTAACCAAAGCGCCCGCCACCACCGGCACCCCCTTTCTCAATTCGTCCATTTTCCTCAACGATGATGTTGACATTCAGGCGCACCAGGGGCCGTGTGTCAGCGGCAAGGGTGCCGTCACTGCCGGCAACCAGGATCGTCCTGTGTTGCCCGGTGAGCCCGATCAATACTTGCCTGACACGGGGATCACGTGCCCTTGCCTCCTGATCCAGCCGTTGCAATAAGCGGACCTTGTCCTCAGCACTGATCGATGCGAGTGGATCCGCATCTGTATACAGGGCCAATGCGGATTGCCGTTTCCAGGCATGTAACTGACCATCGCCCCCGGACCGGGCAATGGCGCGGGCCGCAGAGGCGGCATGGGTGAGGGCGGGTAATACGATCTCATCGGAATAGGCAAATCCGCTTTTCTCGCCGCTGATGGCACGCCCCCCCACGCCCTGGTCGATACTGTGCGTCCCTTCCTTGACGATGCCGTCTTCCAGTACCCAGGATTCCGCGCGGGTGGATTCAAAATAAAGATCGGCCGCATCCACCGCATGGCCCATGATCTGATCCAGTGTCTTCCGGACATCCTGCAATTCCAGGCCGTGTCCATCCAGTAACTTTGTCCGGGCGCTATCCAGTGACGTATTCATTCATTAATTCAGTCCGGTTTTCTGTGTTTCAGGGTTGGAAAATCATTGCGCAATGTCCTTTGCTGCTCCAGGTCAATATCGGCGCAGGCAAATCCCGGCCCTTGTTCTACCTGGGCAAGGATTTTTCCCCAGGGATCGATGATCATGCTGTGCCCCCAGGTTTCCCGTCCATTGCTATGTCTGCCTCCCTGATTGGAGGCAATAACGTAACATAAGTTCTCGATGGCACGCGCGCGTAACAGGGGTTCCCAGTGGGCCTTGCCTGTGGTCGCCGTAAATGCAGAGGGGACCGTGATCACCTGTACCGCCTGGCTGTGCATGTCCCGGTACAACTCCGGGAAGCGGACATCATAGCAGACGGAGAGTCCGATATTGCCAATGGGGGTACTGGCAACGACGATGGACTCACCCCCTTCGATGGCATCGGATTCGTTGTAGGACTCCCTGTGTTCCTTATCGATAAAGACGTCAAACAGGTGCATTTTGTCATAACGGGCGATGCATTCGCCGTCCGGGTTATAGAGGAGACTGGCGGCACGGACCCGATCAACCCGGTTTGCCTGTAACGGGATGGTGCCGCCGAGGAGCCAGATGCCATATTGTCTGGCCTGGGTGGAAAGAAAGTCCTGCAACGGTCCTGTCCCGAAGGTCTCCCGTATGGCCAGCCTGGCGTGTTCACTCCTGCCCATCAGGGGGAAATTTTCAGGCAGGGCCAGTAGTTTTGCCTGGTCCCCGGCCGCCTGCCGGATCAGCCCGGCGGCGGTTTCAAGGTTGTCCCTGACCTCCTCGCCAGAGACCATCTGGATAGTGGCAACTCGTATCATGGTAATAGTATACGGGAGACTGGATCGTGCAGACAAAGGCCACGATACCCTGTATCAGGAATTGCGGATACCGTATAATTCCATACTTTTACTGACTGGTAATGAAATTGAACAGCGATTTTTCGAGAATCAAGCGATTACCACCCTACGTTTTCAATATCGTCAATGATCTGAAAATGCAGGCGCGTTACCGTGGTGAAGACATCATCGATTTTGGTATGGGTAATCCGGATCAACCCACGCCACAGCATATTGTAGATAAACTGATTGAGGTCGCCGAGCGGGGGAATACCCATCGCTATTCCCTGTCGAGAGGCATACCCCGGCTGCGGCGTGCCATCTGTCACTGGTACAAGCGCCGCTACGATGTGGATCTCGATCCGGAGACAGAGGCGATTGTTACCCTGGGTTCAAAGGAAGGGCTGGCGCATCTTGCCATGGCGGTGGTGGACCGCGGTGATGCCGTGCTGGTCCCGAACCCGTCCTATCCCATTCATCCCTTCGGCTTTGTTATCGCGGGTGCCGATGTGCGGCATGTGCCGATCGGTCCGGGTATTGATTTTTTTGCTGAAATGGAAAAGGCGATTCGGGATTCCCTGCCGAAGCCGAAAATGCTGGTGATCAATTTTCCGAGCAACCCGACAACACAGTGTGTTGAATTGCCCTTTTTTGAGAAGGTCATAGAGGTTGCCCGTGAGCACGATATCTGGGTCATACAGGACCTTGCCTATGCCGATATTGTCTTTGATGGCTATACCGCACCCTCCATCATGCAGGTTCCGGGGGCAAAGGACATCGCGGTCGAATTTTTCACCCTGTCGAAAAGCTACAATATGCCGGGCTGGCGCGTCGGTTTCATGGTCGGTAATCCGGTGCTGGTCAATGCCCTGGCACGGCTGAAGTCCTATCTGGATTATGGCCTGTTTACCCCGATCCAGGTCGCTGCGATCACGGCCCTGGAAGACGATCAACAATGTGTCGCCGAGATCAGGCACATGTACCGCTCAAGGCGGGATGTCCTGTGTGACGGTCTGAATGCCGTCGGCTGGAAGGTGGAGAAACCCAGGGGCACGATGTTTGTCTGGGCCCCTGTCCCGGAGCAGTTTCGCGCGCTTGGTTCGATCGAGTTTGCAAAAAAACTGTTGCTTGAGGCCAAGGTTGCCGTATCACCGGGCATCGGATTCGGAGAATATGGAGACAATCATGTCCGCTTTGCATTAATCGAGAATGAACATCGCACGCGCCAGGCAATCCGCGGTATACGTGCCATGTTACGCGGGGAAAACGCACCAATAAGCAAAACGGCGTGATGTCTTGCTGATGCCGCACATACTATTCATCAGGAAATAATAAATCGTAATGGAACCGGTAAAGATCGGGTTATTGGGACTGGGTACCGTTGGCGGAGGTACCGTAAGCGTATTGACCCGCAATGCCGAGGAGATTGCACGCCGCGCCGGCCGGGGCATCAGGATCAGTATCGCGGCGGCCAAGGAATACAATCCGGATGCGATCCGGGGACTGGATCAGATCGACCGGATCACCGACGATGCCTTCGAGGTCGTGGCCGACCCGGAAGTCGAGATTATCATTGAACTGATCGGGGGGTATTCGCCGGCCCGGGAGCTGGTGCTCATGGCGATCGATAACGGCAAGCACGTGGTGACCGCCAACAAGGCCCTGATTGCACTACATGGCAACGAGATCTTTGCCGCTGCCCAGGCCAAGGGGGTAACCGTTGCCTTTGAAGCGGCGGTGGCCGGCGGGATCCCCATCATCAAGGCGGTGCGCGAGGGACTCGCGGCCAACCAGATCGAATGGGTGGCGGGCATCATCAACGGTACCGGTAATTTTATCCTCACCGAGATGCGGGACAAGGGCAGGGATTTCAGTGACGTCCTCAAGGAGGCCCAGCGGCTTGGTTACGCGGAAAGCGATCCGGCCTTCGATGTCGAGGGTATTGATGCCGCACACAAGCTCACCATACTCAGTTCCATCGCCTTCGGTATTCCCCTGCAATTTGATAAGGTCTATATCGAGGGGATCACGAAGATCGAGCAGCAGGATGTCGGCTATGCCGGTGAACTGGGGTACCGGATCAAGCACCTCGGTATTACCCGCAGGACGGACAACGGGATCGAGTTACGGGTCCATCCCACCCTGATCCCGGGGCGACGCCTTATTGCCCATGTGGATGGTGTCATGAACGCCGTGCTGGTGAAAGGGGATGCCGTGGGTCCAACCTTGTATTATGGTGCCGGTGCCGGTTCTGAACCCACCGCATCTGCCGTGATTGCCGACGTCGTGGATATCGTGCGCGCCCTGACCTCCGATCCGGAAAACCGGGTACCACACCTCGCATTCCAGCCAAATGAACTGTCTGACGTGTCCATCCTGCCCATGACGGAGGTGGAGACTGCCTATTACCTGCGCATGCAGGCGGTGGACAGGCCCGGCGTCCTGGCAGAGGTGAGCAGGATACTCGGTGCACTCAATATCAGCATTGAGGCAATCCTTCAAAAAGAGCCTGTAAACGGGGCCATCCATGTCCCCGTGATCTTCCTGACCCAGCGCGTGAAAGAGCGTTATATGAATGAAGCGATCAGGCAGATTGTCAACCTTGACTGCATAGAGGGTGAGGTTACCCGCATCCGTCTGGAGTCTTTACTTTGATAAGGACTGAGGACTGAGGACTAGGGACAACTGACAACTGACCAAGGACAAACGAGACAAAACATGAGCTTCCGTCCCCGCTATACAGGTTTGATTGAACGCTATCGCGACCGTTTGCCCGTGCCTGACGATGCCCGCATCATCAGCCTGGGGGAGGGGGATACCCCGCTGATACAGTTACACAATATTCCTGGTCTGATGGGCAAGGAGGTTGAACTCTATGTCAAGTACGAAGGATTGAATCCAACCGGTTCCTTCAAGGACAGGGGAATGACCATGGCGGTGACGAAGGCCGTTGCTGACGGGGCACGGGCGATCATCTGTGCCTCCACCGGCAATACTTCGGCATCGGCCGCCGCCTATGCCGCCCGCGCCGGGATCCGGGCCTTTGTCATTATCCCGGATGGCAAGATTGCCCAGGGGAAACTGGCACAGGCAATGATGGAGGGCGCTGTTGTTATCCAGATCAGGGGTAATTTTGATGACGGCATGCGGCTGGTCAAGCAGGTCGCTGCGGAATCGCCTGTGACCATTGTGAATTCGATCAATCCTTACCGCCTGCAGGGACAGAAAACAGTTGCCTTCGAGATCATGGATGAACTGGGACGCGCGCCTGATTATCATTGCCTCCCGGTCGGCAATGCGGGCAATATCACCGCGCACTGGATCGGTTACAGCGAATATGCCTGCACAGGTAGTAAAGGGGTAACCGGCGCCTGTACCTTCTGTGACGGGCAGTGTCCGTTTGTGGGAGGTGGTGCCGTTGTCGGCACCAGGCCGAAGTTGGCGGGTTATCAGGCCAGCGGGGCCGCCCCGTTTTTACGGGGGCATATGATTGATAATCCGGAAACGGTGGCAACGGCGATCCGGATCGGTCATCCCCAGTCATGGGATTTTGCCTGGAAGGCGAAGGAGGAATCCGGGGGCTGGTTTGATGAGTGCAGCGATGCGGAGATCCTGGCGGCACAGAAACTGCTGGCGGAAAAGGAAGGGATATTCTGTGAACCGGCCTCCGCGATCTCGGTGGCCGGGGCCATGCGTGATATCCGATCCGGCAGGATCCCCGAAGACAGCTGCGTGGTTTGCACCCTGACCGGGCATGGACTGAAGGACCCGGATACGGCGATTGCCCAGAGCACGGCCCCGGTTGTCAAGATTGAGGCAGAGCTGGGGCAGGTCAAGAGGGCAATTCACGATCATCTTGTGTAAGGTATCTGTCATGAGCGCATTGCTAGAACCTGTCTCAAAATTGCTGTGCTTGCCGATACGGCGTTAAAAAAGGGCTCAAAATGCTCATTTACTCTCGTGTAAACTACGCTTTCTACTCCGGGCTTCCTGCCCTTCGCCCTTCGGGCCAGCTTCGCTGTTCAAAATCGCTCCCGGCGATTTTGTCGCCCATTTTTGCCTGGTCTCGCCAGCGCTCGCTAATTTTGAGATAGATTCTAGTAACATAGCCGAAATAACACCGGCAGCGTCCTCATGCATGAACTTGTCCTGTTTGTCCCCGGTATGCTGGATCCGGCTGAGGATATAGCCGATCAGGATATCCCCCCCATCCCTTCAATAGAACGTCTGTTTGCCTTTGGCCGCCGGGGGAGGTCAGCCGGCAGTGGATTCAGCGATACCTTGTGCAGGCAGTTTGGGCTGTCCCCGCAGAAGGGACAGGATCTTCCTGTCGCTGCGCTGACCCGTGTCATCGATGATGAACAATCACTGGAGGGGATCTGGATGCGGGCAGATCCGGTGTACCTGAGCGTCAATATTGAAGGGATTGCCCTCATGGACGGGTCCACCTTTAGCCTCGATCAACATGATGCACTGGTCCTCGCTGCCGATGTCAGAAATGTCCTGGCTGAGCGTGGTTTTTCCCTGGAAGCCCCGACTACCCAGCGCTGGTACGTACAGCTGGATGAAATGCCGAAGATCAGGACCACGGCCATACATGAGGTTGCCGGTCAACCTATTCAGCACTCCATGCCGGTCGGTGAGGAGCAGGCGGTCTGGCGTTCGTTGATCAATGAAATACAGATGTGCCTGCATGCAAACCCGATCAATGAAGAGCGTGAGCAGCGGGGAGAAGTCCCTGTGAACAGTGTCTGGTTCTGGGGTTGTGGCCCATTGCCGGAACTGCCGGAATGCCGGTGGTCCGGGGTATTCAGTGATGAAGAGATTGGCCAGGGTCTGGCCAGACATGCCGGCGTTCCTTATGCGGAATTACCGGAAGGGGTTGATGAAATACGGCGGGCTGCCGGTGAAACCGACGATATACTCGTGGTGATATCGTTTGGACTGCGTCATGCCCAGTATCACAACCTTGGGGGGTGGCAGGATTTTATTTCCTATCTCGAACAGTACTGGTTTACCTCGTTACTTCATTATTTAAGAACAGGCGAACTTGAAAAACTGACGATAGTAACCGGGGGCCAGAAGATAACGATCACAAAATGGTCACTCTGCAAGATATGGAACAGACCCGGCCCGATTCGTAACTATATTGATCGTGGAACAAAACCCCGTACATAAGCGCAGGGAGATTCATTAATTGCATGGCATTGTCATGGTTTGCGATCATACAATAGACATTCATGCAGAAAACCATCTCCCGCCGTATTGCCAGCAATAACATCGCCCTGCCGGACAGTATTCATCCCGTCCTGCGCCGTATCTATAACGCACGCAATATCAGTTCGGCAAGGGATCTGGATTATTCCCTGACCGGTTTGCTGCCTTATCACTCCTTACTGGGAATTGAACAGGCCGTGGTATTGCTTGCGGACGGACTCGCCGGCAATAAACGCTTTTTAATCGTGGCGGACTTTGATGCCGATGGTGCGACCGGTTGTGCCCTGGCCATGCGCGGACTCAGGATGATGGGGGCGACCGATGTGCACTATGTTGTGCCAAACCGGTTTGAATATGGTTATGGACTCAGTCCGGAGATCGTGGAAGTCGCTGCCCGACATCAGCCCGATATCCTGATTACGGTGGACAATGGTATCTCCAGTATTGAAGGGGTCGCCCTTGCCCGTGCAAAAAATATCAACGTCCTGATCACCGATCATCATCTGCCCGGTAAGCAGCTGCCCGCCGCAAATACCATCGTCAACCCCAATCAGCAAGATGATGAATTTCCCAGCAAACACCTTGCGGGTGTCGGTGTCATGTTTTACCTCCTGGTGGCACTGCGGGCCCATCTGCGCGAACAGGGCTGGTTCACCGGGAGGGGTATAGAGGAGCCAAACCTGGCAGAGTTACTGGACCTGGTCGCCCTCGGGACCATGGCCGATGTCGTGCCGCTCGATCACAACAACCGTATTCTTGTAGCACAGGGACTGGCGCGCATCAGGGCCGGCAGGTGTTGTCCCGGTATCAGGGAACTGCTTCTGATGGCCAATCGCCCGCTGCACAGGACAACAACCCAGGACCTGGCGTTTGTCGTCGGTCCGCGGCTGAATGCGGCAGGCAGGCTGGAAGACATGTCTCTGGGTATTGAATGTCTCCTGACTGATGACGAAACAGGCGCGAGACAAATGGCAGGGCGGCTGGATCAATTGAACAGGGAACGGCGTGAGATCCAGGAGGACATGCAGGCGCAGGCACTGGCGGCTATTGCAGCGATGGATTTGACCAGCAAGGGACAAATGCCAAATGGCCTCTGCCTGTTTAATGAGGAATGGCATCAGGGGGTCATCGGAATACTCGCGTCAAAGATCAAGGACAGATTCCATCGCCCTGTGATTGCATTTGCCAGGGACAGCGGGGGCATTATCAAGGGATCAGCCCGATCGGTTGAAGGGGTGCATATCCGCGATCTGCTGGATACGATTGCCAGCCGACATCCAGGTGTCATTGACAAATTCGGAGGGCATGCCATGGCGGCAGGACTGACGCTGAGGGAATGTGATCTGGAACGGTTTGAAGAGTTGTTTCATCAGATAGCGGGAGAGTTTATATCCGCTGAATACCTTGACAACAAGCTGGTAACGGATGGCGAATTGTCTGCCGGGGAACTGAATTTTCAACTGGCGGAGGCAATCATCGATGCCGGTCCCTGGGGGCAGGGATTTCCGGAACCGGTATTCGATGGACGATTTGAGGTCATCAACAGGAAAATGGTCGGGTCCCGGCATCTGCAGATGCAGTTACGGGCCAACGGGCATGACAATATCTTGCAGGCCATTGCCTTCAACAGTACGGACCATGACTGGCTGGATACAGCGGAAAGTGTGCGGACGGTTTACAAGCTGGATATCAATGAATACGGTGGAAGGCGGAGCTTACAACTCGTTGTTGAACACATGACACCCGCTTGACTGAAGCGGGTATAAATAATACTTAACGTCAATTTAATAGCCTATTACAATGCCGATCACTTTCAATTAACGGAATTTATTTGACACCATGCTGGAAATCAATCCGATGTTAAACCGTATCAAGGATTTACAGGGGCGCACCAGTTCCCTGAGGGGGTATCTTTGAATACGAAACCCGATCCGAACGGCTTGTGGAAACCCTGCGTGAACTGGAAGACCCGTCTCTCTGGAGTGACCCGCAACGGGCACAGGCACTGGGCAGGGAACGTGTTGCACTGGAGCGGATAGTACAGACCATTGATCATCTGGAGAAGGGGCTGCAAGAGGCAAGGGAATTACTGGCCCTGGCACAGGAAGTAGAAGATGCCGATACAGCGGAAACAGTCAGGCATGACCTCGATGGTTTTGAGCAGCGCCTTTCCGATCTGGAATTCCGCCGTATGTTTTCCGGTGAAATGGACCCGAACAATGCCTTTATGGATATCCAGTCGGGTTCCGGCGGGACTGAGGCCCAGGACTGGGCGGAGATGCTGTTGCGGATGTATCTGCGCTGGGGAGAAAAACATGATTTCCGGACGGAATTGATCGAAGTGTCACCGGGGGAAGTAGCCGGTATCAAGAGTGCAACCATCCTGTTTGAAGGTGATTACGCATATGGCTGGTTGCGTACGGAAACCGGCGTACATCGGTTGGTCAGAAAATCACCCTTTGATTCCGGCAACCGGCGGCATACCTCGTTTGCATCGGTCTTTGTTTCACCGGAGGTCGATGACACCATCGAGATCGAAATAAATCCTGCGGAATTGCGTGTTGATACCTATCGATCCAGCGGTGCCGGTGGCCAGCATGTGAACAAGACGGATTCCGCGGTCAGGATCACCCATCTGCCGAGTGGTATCGTGGTCCAGTGCCAGAATGATCGATCCCAGCACAAGAACCGGGATCAGGCCATGAAACAGTTGCGTGCCAAACTCTATGAATTTGAGATGCAGAAACGCAATGCGGAAAAACAGGCACTGGAGGAGACCAAGGCGGATATCGGCTGGGGCAGCCAGATCCGATCCTACGTACTGGATCAGTCGCGTATCAAGGATCTGCGGACAGGCGTGGAAACCGGAAACACGCAGGCTGTACTGGACGGTGATCTCGACCGGTTTATTGAGGCGAGTCTGAAAAGTGGGTTGTAATAATTGGTCAGTGGTCAGTGGTCACTCGTCATTAGTCACTGACTACCCCGGTGTAGATATCCTTTTTACTGATGATTCATTACCATGAACCACTGACCAATGACGATTGACGAATGACTGATAATAACGAAAATGATCTGATTACCCAACGCCGTAATTCCCTCAAGCAATTACGGAGCAAAGGCAATGCCTTTCCCAATGATTTCAGACGTGATGCCCTTGCCGGGGACCTGCATGCACAATACGGCACGATGACCAAGGAGGAACTGGAAGCCGAATCCAGGCGTGTCAGGGTGGCCGGACGCATGATGAGCAGGCGTGACATGGGCAAGGCCGCCTTTGCCCACTTGCAGGACATGTCGGGCAGGATTCAGTTATATCTGAAACGCGATAACCTGGCGGAGGGTCTGTATGCTGAATTCAAGGATTGGGACCTTGGCGATATCGTTGCCGCCGAGGGGGCCTTGTTCAAGACAAAAACCGGTGAACTCACGGTACATGTTGAAGCGGTTCGTATCCTGACCAAATCACTGCGGCCCATGCCCGAGAAATTTCACGGCCTGGCCGATCAGGAGCTGTGCTACCGGCAGCGCTATCTTGACCTGCTGACCAACGAGGATACGCGCAGGACCTTTGCAATCCGTACCTCTGTTATCAATTACCTGCGTCGTTTTCTCTGTGAGCATGGCTACGTGGAGGTGGAAACACCCATGATGCATGTCATTCCGGGCGGTGCGACCGCCAGGCCATTTATAACCCATCATAACAGCCTGGATATGGATCTGTTTCTGCGGGTTGCCCCAGAGCTTTATCTGAAGCGACTGGTAGTCGGTGGTATTGAAAAGGTATTTGAAATCAACCGCAGCTTCCGTAATGAAGGTCTTTCACCGAGACATAATCCCGAATTTACCATGCTTGAATTTTATCAGGCCTATGCGGATTACCAGGATCTGATGGCGTTGACCGAGTCACTCCTGCGTTCAATGGTTGAAGAGGTATGTGGCACGACGCAGGTCCGTTACCAGGGAGAAATGTATGATCTCAGCCGGCCTTTCTGGCGCATGACCGTGGTGGAATCTGTCCTGCATTTTAATAATGAGATAAAGGAGTCTGAACTTTCATCACCGGAATCCATGCGCAATCTGGCCGCCCGCCTGGGTATACCGGTGGAAGATAACCACGGGCCGGGCAAGATCCTGTTCGAGATCTTCGAAAAGACGGTCGAGGGCCGTCTGAAAGAACCGACATTTATTACGCAATTTCCGACCGAGGTATCACCACTGGCACGAAAGAACGACGCTGATCCCTTCTGGACGGACCGCTTCGAATTATTTATCGGCGGCAGGGAAATCGCAAACGGATTTTCAGAACTGAATGACCCGGAGGATCAGGTCGAGCGCTTCAACAAACAGGTTGCCGATAAGGAAGCCGGGGATGCTGAGGCCATGCATTTTGACCATGAATATATTACCGCCCTGGAATATGGCATGCCGCCAACCGCCGGGGAGGGGATCGGTATCGATCGGCTCGTCATGTTACTGACGGATTCGCCATCCATTCGTGATGTCATCCTGTTCCCGCATATGCGGTCAAAGTCAGAATCTATCCCGGGCGACTGAATAGAACCTGAAAAAGTTCTGAATAAGTGCAGAAACTTGAAATCGTCTTTCCGGCGAACGACTCCATGGATTTATGCCCTGCGGGTATTTATGCCCTGTGGGTAGGGATGAGGTAGACAGCGTCGGGAACACGCTGTCGAGTGCGACTCAGGACGCCTATAGGGATATAGGTGGTAGAAAACGTCGGGAACTGGTTTTCGAGACAAAGCCGAAGCCGGAAACCAGTAAAAATAACAATTGTTTACTGGATGCCGTTTGGAATTTATACCCGAAGGGTGACGGCATGACGGCAAAGACTCTTATCCAGAACTTCCCCAAGGAAACTTTTCTACATCCTGTTAGTCCATAAGCTAGATTGGAATTATTCTAATTAGACTGAACGCGTCACGATCTGCCCGATTACCGGGTGATGATTGTTGTTCTTTCTGGTCCGAAAGAGCCGGTTTTATTAACCATGAGGATATCCTGATGTCAAAGAATAGAATGCTTAACCCCTTCGCAGCCGCATTGGGTGCTACCTTTGCTGTTTCGCTGGCCGCGAGCCCGATCGTCGATGCGGCTGGTAACCCGTTCAGCATGACGGATTACAAAAGTGGCTATATGGTTGCCGAGGGCAAGTGTGGTGATATGAAAGGCAGCGAAGGCAAGTGTGGTGACATGAAAGACACCGAAGGCAAGTGCGGTGATATGAAAAACACCGAGGGTAAGTGCGGCGAGGGTAAGTGTGAGGAAGGCAAGTGTGGCGAAGGCAAGTGCAAGGACATGAAAAAAACGGAAGGCAAATGCGGCGAAGGCAAATGCGGTGACAAGGAATAATCGGCATACCTGATGTCATTACGAACTCCTGTCGAAGGTGCGGGACTGGGTCTGCGGCGAACCTTTATAAGCCCGCTGGCAGACAACCTGCCTCCCCAAATCGATTTTATGGAGGTGGCACCGGA
>Ga0154767_1075_pt3 | contig 20849 bp, 18 predicted proteins | sample Rifle2008BG16ft_FD_105775 | JGI IMG/M metagenome (GOLD analysis project Ga0154767, IMG submission 105775) | Gammaproteobacteria bacterium RBG_16_51_14 | reverse complement strand
TCCCTATTCATTGAATTCGCCAAGAAGGCGCTGTACCGGCGCCGGTATCCCCAGCGCTTTCCTGGCACCGACCCGATACCAGCAACAGGGTACGGATTGCCTTGGCTGGTTATCATAACCCTGAATCCGGACATGTACCGGGGAAATATCCATATGGAAATGGGAGAACGTATGCCTGACAGAGGGCTTCCGCCGGAAGTAACCCACCCGGTAACCCAGGTGTTTCCGGACCCAACGCCGGACATCCGTGTGCGGAGTACATTCCGGAAAACACCACAGACCGCCCCAGATCCCGCCGGGTGGGCGTTGTTCAAGCAGGATTTCACCCTGTTCATTCTCCAGCATCACAAAAACGGTATCCCGTACCGGTACTGTTTTTTTCGGTTTCTTCGCGGGAAAGTCCTGCTGCCTGCCCTGCCGCCTGGCAAGGCAGCCGACCTCGATGGGGCATTCCCTGCAATCCGGATTATTCCGCGTACAGACAGTCGCCCCCAGGTCCATGATCGCCTGCGTATAACGGGCAGTCTGGCTGGCGGGTGTATATTTCTCAGCCAGCTCCCACAACTGCCCTTCCGTCTGTTTCCGGCCGGGCCAGCCGGTGATGGCATGATAGCGTGCCAGCACCCGTTTGACGTTCCCGTCCAGGATGGGATGGCGTTGTCCAAATGCCAGCGACAGGATCGCACCGGCAGTGGAACGGCCAATGCCGGGCAAGGACTTCAGGGTTTCCATCTCATCCGGAAAGATACCCTGATAATCGTTGCATATCATGTTGGCGGTCTGATGCAGATTTCTTGCCCGTGCGTAATAACCGAGTCCGGACCAGTGATGCAGCACATCATCCATGCCCGATCGAGCCAGCGTTACTATATCCGGGAATCGTGCCATGAATCGTTTATAGTAAGGGATGACCGTCCTGACCCGGGTCTGTTGCAACATGATTTCCGAGACCCATATCCAGTAGGGGGCATGGGCCTGCTGCCACGGCAGATCCCTGCGGCCATGCCCTGCATGCCATTGCAACAGACGCAATGACCATTTTGAATGATCAGTCCTGCTGCGCAAACGCTTCCACCCTTTCGAAGGTTTCCCTCACTTCATCGAGGATCCGTCCTTTAAGCACCCACGGACCGATAAATGGGGGTATCCAGAATGCGGGCTGCAACTCGGTAAAAAAGTGAATTTCGGTCCGGTTGCTGTCGATTTTATAAAAACGCATGCGTGATTCGCCATAACTGAAATCACTCACCACCGGATCAATTCGTGCTGTTATTTCCGTCCCTTCTGCTGTCTCGACAAAATAGACAAATACCGCATTAAAACAGAACACCAGCACACAGCTTTCCGTAACCAGTCTGGTCTTGCTATGGGTGGCATCGCTGCGTTCAAGCAGCGCACTCTCAATGAACGAATCATTCAACTGATGATAATTTGAATAGTCGGCGAGGATTTTATAAACCCTGTCCACTGGCGCCTGCATGGTAATATCCAGGTCGATGAGATAGCGGTTGTTTTCAGCATCCACCCTGGTGTGTTGCATGTCGATGGCCTGCACACTGGCATACCACAGACCGAGCATCAACAGGACCAGGTATTTCAAGAACCTAACTCAAAATTGCTGCGCTTGCCAATACTGCGTTAAAAAAAGGGCTCAAAATGCTCATTTACTCCCGTGTAAACTGCGCTTTCTCGCCCATTTTTACCTGGTCTCGCCGGTGCTCGCTAATTTTGAGACAGGTTCAAATCACAAGCCGGGTAGCTTGTCCAGGATATTGCCCAGTTCCTCGCCGACCTTGTCCTCGATTGTTTCAGCAGGTGGTGGTGGCGGTGCCGCCGGTTTCTTCTTTTTCTTTTTCGCCGGTGCCTTCTGTGTGGCCGGTGGCTGTTCTATGGCTGGTTGCTGTACCGTTGCTGGCGGTTGTACATCGGTCGTTGGTGCAGCAACTGGTTGTGCAGGTTGCTGTTTTTCGACCCCGAGTTTCTTGTTGAGGATATCTTTCAGTTTTTCACCAACCATTTTTTCCCCGGCCGCCGCCAGGAGCCCGCCATAATCCGGCTGGCAATTATCCGGGTCCACTGCGCCACGACATTTGATCGGAATCTCATAACCACCGAGATTGTAGCGTTGATCGCCCTGGGTTGTGCTGGCCTCATCCACCGCCACCTGCATATCATACTTCCAGGTCATGTCATTCAGATTGATCAGCATGCCCTTGCCGGGGACCTTGAAGCCGGGCGCGGTCAGTATCAGATCCTGGTTATTGACCACACCGCCTGTGATCGTGAGCGTGCCTGTAAGCTGATCAAACGGGGTCTCTCCGCCCTTTTCAATCTTTCCGATCTGCTTGTTCTCGATCATTATTTCGGCCTGCTCAAGCATCCTGCGCACATCAACCCCGCGCAGGATACCTTTACTGAAACGTATCTCCCCCTGCCCGTTAAGGGTCTTTTTCAGGTTACCCACATTATTACCGGCAGCGATCAGGGCCACACTGAAATCACCCGTCCCGACCAGATCCGCCTTGCCGGTCACATCCTTGAGCAGGGGTTCGGCCTGGATGCCCTTCAACGCCGTGTTGATCGTCAGTCTGGGTAACTTGCCGGTGGCGTCAAGATGAATATCACCCTCATATTTACCTTCATAGAGGTTTGCTGCGATGGGGGCCAGTTTGATATTGCCGTCCTTCGCATCGATGCTGAATCGCACATCCCTGAGCCGGGCATTGGAGATGATCAATTCCCCGATCAATAAATCACCCTTGGCCTTGAGGGCCCTGAGCGTCTCCAGCGGCAATTCGGTCGCGGCCCCGGCAACCACTGTTTCCGGTGTCGCCGGTCTGACCTTCTTGCCTTCCTGTCCGGGGGGCAGATATCGATCTGCATTCAGCTTGTCAATACCAATGCCAAATCGAATATCAGGATTGGCAAAATCCAACACCGACAAATCACCCTGGAGTTGTGTGTCATCCAGCACAAGAACCAGTTTTTTCAGGTCAATACCGGTCTTCGTGCCGGTAAATGCCGTTTGCAGCGCTACCTTGCCGAGGGCCTTGGCATCTGCGGTAAGCGGGGGCTTCTGATTCAGCTGTTTCAGCAACTGGCGCAAATCGAATGGCGCTACCACCAGATTCCCGTCATAAGCCGGTGCATCGATGATCTGCTGCGCATTCAGGTTGCCCTTGACATCGAGTCCCAGCCCGCTCAGGGAGAGTGAATCCAGTACCAGCGTCTGTTTTTTCAGATTGACCTGGGTTGCTGCATTCAGTGCGACCGCGACGGGTGAATTCGGGATCTGTTTACCTGACAAGGTCGCCTTGATTGACAGCGGTTGTAAATGAAGATCCTGGTTGTTGCCGCTGATACCGGCTTCGATTACAACGGATTTCAGCACCTCAGCCAGTTCGGCTTGTTCAACTGCCGTCAGTACCCCGGACAGATCCGTTCCCGTTATCTGTAACTGACCCGCCATCTTGCCCCGGTCACTTTCAATATTCTCCCCTTCCAGTTTACCGGCAACCGTTATCCCCATCGCCCGGGCGGTCAAATCAGGCACATTAATCCGGCCACTTTTCATATCCACGTCAAATTTCGTTTCCACAGTAAATTCCTTGTTACCGACATTGGCCAATTGCTGGCCCAGCTTTCCGAGCACCGGGTTCTCACCCTCCCCAAAATACCCGGCCATCTGTAACAATAACGGCAGATCCGGGCCTGTGGCCTTGAGTTTCCCCTGCATTGCCGGAGTTTCTGACTGGACCTGCCGGCCATTGAGGTTACCTGTCATTGTTATACCCAATGCCTGCATCGACAGGTCGGGAACATCCACATTGCCTGTCTTGAGATCGACGTCGAATTCAGTTGCCACGGTAAAGGACTTGTCTTTCGTACCGGCCAGATACTTTCCCAGAGATTTGAGCCGTGAATCTTTCTCCGGCTCAAACTGCCCGGCGATCTGGATCAGGGTGGGCAGATCCGGTCCGCTCGCGGTGAGTTTGCCCTTGACCGCCGGGGTCTCCGATTGAACATCCCTGGTATGCAGATTGCCCTTGATCGATGCATCAAACAGACTGACCGACATCTCGGCAACATCGACCTTGCCTGTCTTCAGATCGGCGTCGAATTCAGTCGCCACGGCAAAGGCCTTGTTTTTCATACCGGCCAGATGCTTCCCCAGTGTTTTGAGCCTGGAATCTTTTCCCGGCTCAAAGTGCCCGGCGATCTGGATCAGGGTGGGCAGATCCGGCCCGCTCGCGGTGAGTTTGCCCTTGACCGCCGGGGTCTCCGATTGCACATCCCTGGCATGCAGATTGCCCTTGATCGCCGTATCCAACAGGTTCACCGTCAAATCAGCCACATCGACATTGCCTGTCTTCAGATCGGCGTCGAAGTCAGTTGTCACAGCAAAGGCCTTGTTTTTCATACCGGCCAACTGTTTGCCAAGGGATTTGAAACGGGAGTCTTCCCCTTCCTCAAACTGGCCGGCGATCTGGATCAAGGCAGGCAGGTCCGGTCCGCCCGCGGTGAGTTTGCCCTTCAGGGCCGGCGTAGCCGACTCGATATTCCTGGCGTAGACATCACCCTTTACCGCCGCACCAAGCAGGTTGATGATCAAACCGGTAAGGTCGACATCGCCCCTCGACATGTCAGCATCCAGGCCCATGCTGAGATCAAATGACCGATCCGGCAGCCGGGCCACCTGTGTCGCCAGGGGCTCCACCTCAAATGCCTTGAACAACAGCGCCAGGTCCTTGCCCTTGATATTCAGGGTACCTTTCAGTGCAGGTTTGCCAGATTGCAGCTGGCCGATCGCCAGATCACCTTCGGCATGGGTATCCAGGGCATCTAACTGGATGCCGGAGATCGTCGCCGTATCGTCATCCAGATTGACATCCAGCGCCGACGCCAGCCTGAGCTCCGTCTGCCCACCGGGGATATTTTGCCCCTTCAGGACGGCAGACAGTTGCAATGGTTGCAGGGTATAGTGCTGATCATCCAGGTCGTAGGCGATGGTGCCGGCCAGCGCGACATTGGTGGAAATCTTTGGCCTGGTTACATCGGCGTTGAGTGATACCTTCAAATCGATGGGCTTGCCGAGGACCAGCGAACCTGTCGTAGCATTGAGAGCGGAGACCCTCCAGCTAACATCGGCGCTCCGATCATCCCATGTCAGGCTGGCATCCCGGATATCCACCCCCCCCAGTATCAATGCCGCCAGTGGCAGTGGTTCATCCGACGCGGTTTCCGCTTTCAGATCATTCCAGTTCGTCTTGCCTTCCTTGTTTCTGGCCAGATTGAGCCTTGCACCGTGGATTTGAATGGTATCCATTTCAATCTGCTTACGGAACAACGGTAATAATTTTGCACGTATTTTCAGGGCATCGGTTTGCAGAAAGGGTTGCTCACCGAAGCCGGCGGCATTGCCCAGTGTCAGGCCGCCGACCTCAACACCCAGCCAGGGATAATATTCCAGCCTGATATCACCACTGAGGGAAAAGTCCCTGCCGGTTTTTTCCCTGACCTTGGCGGTAATAAACTCCCTGTAATCATCGGGCTCAAGATTGGCGATGGTAACGGCTGCCCCCATGATCAGGATTACGCACAGTCCGGCAACCCAGAGCAGTAATTGAAATAGCTTTTTCATCATTCACACCTGTTCATTTTGACCGCAGATAGTTACGGCCTCGTTTGATTGCCTCCCTGACCTGTGCCGGTGCGGTACCGCCGATATGACAACGTGCCGCCACCGAACCATCCAGTCCCAGACAGGAATAAACATCTTCTTCAATCCCGGGGCTGAATTGACGTAACTCCTGCAGTGTAAGCTCGGTCAGCAACTTATGCTGTGTAATGGCAAACTGTACCGTCTTGCCGACGCTGGCATGTGCATCCCGGAATGTCACGCCTTTGCGCACCAGATAATCAGCCAGATCGGTCGCCGTAGTATAACCAGCCGCGGCGGCTTCACGCATGCGTTCAGCCTGCACTGTCATGGAAGCAATAATCCCGTGATACGCGATGAGACAGGCCTTGACTGTGTCGATGGCATCAAACAGGGCCTCCTTGTCTTCCTGGTTATCCCGGTTGTAGGCCAGCGGTTGGCCCTTCATCAGGGTCAACAGCGCCATGAGATCACCATAAACCCGGCCAGTTTTACCCCGGACCAGCTCAGGGACATCCGGATTTTTCTTTTGTGGCATGATGGATGAGCCGGTACACCAGGCATCGTCCAGTTCGATAAAACCAAACTGCTGGGACATCCACAGCACCAGTTCTTCGGAGAACCGCGACAGGTGCATCATGATCAGCGCGGTACAGGCACAGAACTCGATGGCAAAATCCCGATCACTGACGGCATCCAGTGAATTTTCAATCACCCCGTCAAAACCGAGCAATCCTGCAACATACTGCCGGTCTATCGGGTAGCTGGTACCGGCGAGGGCAGCCGCGCCCAGGGGTGATTGGTTCAGCCGCAGCCGGCAATCATGCAACCGGGAACGGTCCCGTACCAGCATGGCAAACCAGGCCAGCATATGATGACCAAAGGTGACGGGCTGGGCCGCCTGCATATGGGTAAAGCCCGGCATGACCGTAGCCGCCTCCCGGTCCGCCACATCCAGTAACGCCGACATGAGATCGTGCAGATGCGCCCGGATGGTATCGATTTCATCACGCAGATAGAGGCGGATATCCGTTGCGACCTGATCGTTCCGTGAACGTCCGGTGTGCAACTTCTTGCCGACCTCGCCAATGCGATTCACCAGTTCGGCCTCAATGTTCATATGCACATCTTCGTGGACGGCAGACCACTGGAATTGTCCACTATCCATATCCGCCTCGATCGATGCCAGTCCATCCGTAATCTGCCGGCTTTCAGCGTCTGTTAGCACACCCGCCTTTACCAGCATCTGCACGTGAGCCGTCGACCCCAGGATGTCATAATGATAGAGACGCTGATCGTAGCTGACCGACTGGGTAAACTGTTCTACAAAACCGGCGGTTGGTGCCGTAAACCGGCCGCCCCAGGATTTGATGATTTTGTTATTCGAACTCATTTCTCACTTGTGTCACTATATTCCCAACTGGTGTAGCAACATTATAACGTAAGGCAAGAACAAACCGTTCCATTTTCATTACGGCATGAACCCGGACCAACAGCCAACAGGCACCTTTCTCCCCGATTTCTGCCGGGTCCGGATCCTGTTTGTCGTCATCATGATAGCGGAGCTGCTGGCGATTGTGTTAACGCTGGCACAACCCGTTATGCCGGGCAATTATTTTTTTGACCTGGCGATGATCTCATTGTTCACCCAGTGGATTGCCTTGTCCTGTATCGGCCTGCTCTGCCTCAGTCGGCGCTGGCTGAACCGGTTACGGGATGTCTGGGCGGTGATCCTGAGCTATCTGCTGATCCTTGCTGTCGCGACGGTGATCACGGAACTTGCCTGGTGGTCACTTTATATCCTGCCGGATCGGGGGGATTTTCTTGCATCGGCACACGTCTTTTTTTTCCTCCGTTGTGTCGGCATCAGCGCCATTGCCGGCGCCCTCGCCCTGCGTTATTTTTATATCCAGCATCAGTGGCGCCGGGATATTGAGTCGGCAGCACGATTACAGTTTCAGGCCCTGCAGACCCGTATTCGACCCCACTTCCTGTTCAATTGCATGAATACCATTGCCGGTCTGACGCGTAAACAACCCGCACTGGCTGAAGAGGCCATTGAAGATCTGGCTGATCTGTTTCGTGTCAGCCTCATGGATGCACGCAGTCTGACAACGCTTGCTGACGAATTGACGCTGTGCCGCCGCTATTTAAACATCGAATCTCACCGCCTCGGCAAACGCCTGCAGACGGTCTGGGACATCGACGCACTGCCGGGGGATGCCCTGATCCCGGCCCTGACCCTGCAACCCATCCTGGAGAACGCCATCTACCATGGGATTGAACCCTTGCCTGACGGCGGGACGATTACCATCACGGGGACAAGGCAACAGTCAAAGCTTGTTATTACCATCCATAATCCGTTTCCGGATGACGACAGTGTCACACATCATGAAGGAAACCAGCTTGCCCAGGAGAACGTCCGGCAACGCATCGAGGCCGTATTCATGGGCGCCGGCGATCTGAAAATCAGCAGGGACAATCGCCATTACGTCGTCCAGATAACGATCCCTTATCAGACCCATGAAAATCCTGATCGTTGACGACGAGGCCCTGGCCCGGGAGCGTTTGGGGGGGTTACTCACAGAGCTGGATCCGGCGATTGCATTGACCCAGGCAGAAAACGGATTGCAGGCACTCGAATCAATTAAAAAAGAACCACCGGACATCGTATTACTCGACATCCGCATGCCTGTGATGGGCGGGTTGGAAGCGGCCCACCATCTGGCCGGTCTTGCGGCGCCACCGGCCATTATTTTCACCACCGCCTATCAGGAACATGCGCTGGATGCCTTCGAGGCAAACGCGGTCGACTACCTGTTAAAACCGATACGAAAACAACGCCTGCAAACTGCCTTGCAGCGTGCCAGTGTTTACAATCGCAGCCGACTGTCTGTATTACGTGGCGCTGCCGCCGCCGAACGCACCCATCTCAGTGCCATCGTACACGGCAATATCCAGCTTGTGCCGGTCGGGGAAATCCGTTGCCTGAAGGCCGAACAAAAATATGTCATCGCCGTCTGGCCCGGGGGCGAACTTCTGATTGATGAATCCCTGAAATCGCTGGAGAACGAATTCCCTGCCCGGTTTCTGCGCATCCACCGCAATGCACTGGTTGCCCGGCAACATATCGAGGTACTGGGGAAAGACAGGGACGGAGGCTATTACCTACGCATGCATGACATGCGAACCACACTGACGGTCAGCCGTCGTCATCTAGGTAGTGTCAGAAAGGCGATTAAACAGCTGGCCGGTTGATACCATTTCACGGGCAGCGGCCAGCAATGCAAGCCGGGCGATGACGCCATAGATATAGAACCGGTTCGGGTGAGCCGCCGGTGGCAGTTCTTTCTCCGGTGAGATGCAACAATCTGCAAATGCCAGGCGCTCGAAGTGCATACCGGGTGCATTCAGATTTTCATTGGTCGCCCGTTTGGCATGCACCCGGTAAAAACCACCAACGACATGGTGATCGATCATGTAGATGACCGGCTCCGCCACCATGTCCTGTTCACCCCAGGTTTCATGGGTATACACGCCCTCCTGGATAATCACCTTCGTGACCTTTTTACCCTCCTTGGTGGTGGCCATCCGGGTCCGCTGCTTACGGTTCAGTTCTGTTACCTCATCCGGACTGTGTACCGTCATGACACTCATTCCGTAGGTACCGGCGTCCGCCTTGACCATTACGAAGGGTTTGCTTGTAACTTGATATTCATCATATTTTTTCTGAATCGCCTTCAGCAAGGCCTCGATATTGATCGACAGACATTCACTGCCTTCCCGCTTGAGGAAATCAACCTCGCCACAATTGCGAAACATGGGATCAATCAACCAGGGATCCATGCCGATAAGCTGGGCGAATTCCTGTGCCACCTGCTGGTACTGTGTAAAATGGACCGACTTCAGGCGACTTGACCAGCCCATTCCAAGCCCCGGGATGACGGGTTGTGCCAGATTTTCCAGGATAACAGGGCGACCGGCAGACAGGTCATTGTTAAGAACGATCAGATCAGGGACAAAGTCTGCCACCCGGACACGATCCCCTTCCCGCAGCAACGGTTCAAGACAGATCGGGCGTCCCGAATCGAGTTCAATCACCAGTGGTTCATGCAGATCAGGCAACAGTGAACCCAAACGGGTTTCGAAGCCCGCCTTTTCCATGATCTGTCGCAGGGTTGCCAGGCTTTCCAGATAAAACCGGTTCCTGGTGTGATTCTCGGGGATGATCAGGATCCGGTCTGCATTCCCCTGTGCACGCTCGACAGCGAGTTGCACCGCTTGTATGCACAGGGATTCGAATGTCGGGTTAAGGTTATTGAAACCGGCCGGAAACAGATTGGTATCCACCGGCGCTATCTTGAAACCGGCATTGCGGATATCAACGGACGCATAAAATGGCGCCTGAGTCAGGCGCCACTGGTTGCGAAACCACGACTCAATGACGGACTGATTGTCCAGCAGGTAACTTTCCACCTGATGCAGGGGGCCGGTAAATACGGTTGTCGCGTGTGGAACTGAAGGTTCTGCTGACGTTGCCATTATCTTATTGCGTTAACAAACTGTGACTATTGTACATCTTATTCCCGGAAATTCGTGGTATCAGGCAAGGTCTCCCCAAAGTACCTGGCAGGCACTGACCCCGGCGAGGGCCGCTGTCTCTGTCCGTAAGGTCCGTGGACCCAGTGTCACCGGGACATAATCATGGCGCAGGGCCAGGGCGATTTCTGCCTCGCTGAAGCCCCCCTCCGGCCCAGCCAGTAAAGACATCGGGCCTTGCGGCCGGGGCACATCAGACAGTCTCTTTCCCTGCCCCGGATGCAGGAGCAGCCTGGTATTATTCTTATCCATCGGTATCCAGTCAGCGATACCGAGTGGTGGAGCAAGGACTGCCAGACGGTTCCTGCCACATTGCTCACAGGCGTTGATGATCAAACCATGCCAGTGATCGAGTTTTCCGGCCAGACGCTGCCCGCTCAGGCGGACATTACCGTATTCCGTAAACACAGGCACTATGCGCCTGACCCCCAGTTCCACCGCCTTCTGCAGGGTATAATCCATATGCTGGCCACGGGCAATCCCCTGGACAAGGGTAATATCCAGTGCCGATTCGCGATCCCCCTCGTGAAACGTCCCCACAACGACCTCGACCTGGTTACGGTCAATACCGATTATTTCAGCAGCATACTCACCGCCTTTATTATTAAACAGGACCAGTCCCTGCCCCTTGCGCATACGCAAAACCCTGGCCATGTGGTGTGATGTCGATGCCGGCAACAGGACCCTCTCCCCCGTGCGCAGGGGTTGATCCAGATACAGGTGTGGATTATGCATAGTCAGCCCGGCCATGTCCTGAAGGGCATAATATACCAGGGCGTTTTGTTCGTTATTATTCTACTCATGAACTCAACCAAAATGGATATGGTATGTACAAGTGGAAATTTGTCCGGCCCGGATACAGCACCATCCCTGTGCCCTGCCTGACTGAAAAATCCCCGGTTGGTCCGGACTAATCCCTGGTTGCAATGGCAATGCCCTTTTTTGCAACGTCAATGACCCTGCCAATCTCCTCCGGTGTGATCACATAGGGAGGCATCAGATAGATAACATTGCCGAGTGGACGCAACAGCACACCCTGTTCCAGGGCATACCGGTAAACACGCAGACCACGACGTTCCTGCCATGGATAGGGTTCACGCCTCTGTTTGTCTTTAATCATTTCAACAGCGAGTATCATGCCCTGCTGCCGCACCTCTGCCACATGCGGATGTTCATTCAGTTCCTGCGCGGCAGTCATCATGGTAGCGGCAAGTGTTACGTTATTCTCCAAAACAGGTTGTTGCTGAAACAGATCCAGTGTCGCGTTTGCAGCGCTGCATCCCAGGGGATTCCCCGTATAGCTGTGGGAATGTAAAAATGCAGTCATGGACTCATAGTCATTGTAAAAGGCACGATATATCTGTTCCGTCGTCAGGGTCACAGACAATGGCATATAGCCCCCGGTCAATCCCTTGGACAGGCACATGAAATCCGGCGAGACAGGCGCCTGTTCGCACGCAAACAGGGTCCCGGTTCGGCCGAAACCAACGGCGATCTCATCGGCGATCAAGTGCACGCCATAGCGGTCGCAGGCCTCACGTAACAGTGACAGATAGACCGGGTGATACATGCGCATGTAACCGGCACACTGCACCAGGGGTTCAACGATAACGGCACAGACCTCATCGGCATGCCTTGCCAGCAGATGGTCCATTTCCATGAACCTCTCTCGGCTGTATTCCTCCCAGGAAACCCCGGGCGGGCGATAGAAGCAATCTGGTGAAGGTGCCACCAGGGTATCGAGCAGCAGTGGCCCGTAGGTCTCCCTGTACAGGGACAGATTGCCGACGGCGAGGGCGCCCAGGGTTTCCCCGTGATAACTGTTGTCGAGGGTAACAAAACGTGTCTTTTCATTGCGACCGCAATTACGCCAGTAGTGAAAGCTCATCTTCAAGGCAACCTCGACGGCACATGACCCGTTATCCGCGAAAAAGCAGCGATCAAGGCCATCCGGGGCAAGTGCCACAAGGCGTTCTGAAAGGGTGACCACAGGTTCATGAGAGAACCCCGCCAGCATCACATGTTCCAGTTGATCCAGTTGGGCCGTGATCGCCTGGTTGATATAGGGATGGGAATGCCCGAACAGATTGACCCACCAGGAACTGATCGCATCGATATACTGTTTACCGTTGAAATCTTCCAGATAAACTCCTTTCCCCCGCTTTATCGGGATCAGAGGCAGTGTTTCGTGGTCTTTCATCTGGGTACACGGGTGCCACAGCACAGATAAATCACGCTGCAATAAATCCTGGTTAGACATACTTGTTTGACTCGCCTGTTTGACTCAAATCCGTATCCGCCTATGATAACGGATGATTCAAGGCATGCAATTCAGCCAGTTGCAGGAAATGACAACAGCAACCTGTGCAAGCGGACAACCGATCATCCATAAATAAGGAACCCGGACCATCCATGTTGGCTTCTATCAAGGATTTTTTTATCAAACGTCTGGACTGTAATCTGGAAACAGGTCCGGAAAAACCGGAAGCCCGGATTAAAATCGCAACAGCGGCGTTGATGTTCGAGATTGGCCTGGCTGATTCGCACATACAGAAGGAAGAAAGACAACTGATAGAACAGGCCATGCGAAAAACTTTTGACCTCAATGAAGAGGATACACGCGAACTGATTACGATTGCGGAAAACGAAATTGATAATGCAGTCTCCCTTCATGAGTTTACGCGCCTGCTGAACGAGCGGTTGTCCAGGGGAGAACGTAACAGGATTATTGAAATGTTATGGCTGGTTGCCTACGCTGACAACGTGCTTGATAAATACGAAGAATACTATATAAGAAAAATCGCCGATCTGCTGTATATCACTCACGCCGATTATATCAGGGCAAAACACAGGGCCGCAGACCAGTCCGGTTAAAACCCGCAATACCTGAATGCGGTCCCGTATCAGTAGGGAGATCGTCCCCTCTGAAGCAGGGCAATCAATTGATCTTCCAGTTCAATACGGGTAGCCAGTTCTTCGCCCAGATTTGATAAATCCAGCTGGAACGAACTGAGGTCAATTTCATCCCTGGCAGGATTGTATTTTTCATCAAATGCCAGCGCGATCCCGGCTGTTTTTTCTATCTGCGGAAATATCTTGACAGCGAGGTCTGCCACTGCCTTGCGCCTTTCCCTGCCCTCAATAATCCTCTCATAAAGACCAAAATGCCCGGCTGCAATATAATCAACAAGCACCTGACAGAACTCAGTGATGATGTCACGATCATACTCGGGTGTATCCGAAGGACCGGCCCTGGACGCCTGTAACAGAAGTGATAACAGCTGATTTCGCTCTCTCAGCATGTGATCGATCAGCTCAAATGTACGTCCGCGTCGCTCGTGCAATTCGGTTTGTCCTGCAACCATGGTTATTCCTCAATTAGCCTTGATTATTGATTAAGGAACCTTTGCCTGAATCGGTGGTTCCTGCGATACAGGTACCTGCCGCAAAATCGACCGCTGAAAGCGACTGATTCTGCAGGGAATGTGGAAACCGCGGTTTCACCTTCCCGGGGCCCTGACATCATGGCTTCCAGCCAGCCAGCCACTCGTCAACAGGGATGATAAACGGGGGCTGGCCATTATCAAGAAACCAGGAATCTACCGCGTATCTTAACCCACTACTGCTGTTTCTGATAACTGCCGTGAAGTGCGGTACCTGGAGGCTCATGATGCCGCGGCTGATACGATGCTCAACCGTATGCCAGTGCAGAAGCATGGCATTCTGTAACATTGTCAGATAAACCGTGGTATTGGTTGCTTCATCAACACAATCCATCTGTCCCGGCCGCCCGAGTCCCGCAAAATTTTCACCCAGATCACCGGCAGTACCCACCCGCTCACCCACCATGATTTCAAACAGGGCGATGGCATCACGGATATGGTTTCTTTCCTGTTCAGGTGTATCCGCCTTGCCTGAAAAAATCGCTTCAATGCCGGCCCATTCACCGGTGTTCAGCCCGATAGTCGCAAAATAGCGGCAGGTGTGTCCATGGCATACAGTAAATGCAGATGGTTGTGGATGGAGGATAAACGGTTTTGACCGGAGGTCGTGTATGCTGTGGGTAATTCGCACCGGATTGACCGGCCTGCTGCCAGCTGTGCCTGTCTGGCCGAACGTCATACAGCCGTTCAGCAGAATAACGACGATGATATACAACAGGCTGTTTCCAGACATACTATGTCAACTTGATATTCCGCATTCCGGATATGATAACAGGACAAAATCACAGGATTACCTGTCAGTTTTTTGAATAGCCTATAATCGATGCCATGGAAATCCCTGGTTATAAAATTCAGCGGGAAATCGGCAGGGGCGGAATGGCAGTGGTATATCTTGCCATACAGGAATCCCTGCATCGCCCGGTTGTTCTTAAAGTACTCGATCCTGCCATGCGTTCCTCCGCCGAAGACCTGATCGAGCGTTTCATAGACGAAGGACGCATCATCGCATCACTCAGTCATCCTAATATTATCACCATTTACGATATCGGCCTTGCCGGAAACGATATGTATATCTCGATGGAATATGTTGAGGGTGGTGATCTTAAACAACGCATGGAGACCCCTATATCACCGGAAGAAGCCCTGGATTATGTCATGAAGATCGCCAGTGCCCTCAGTGTTGCGCATAAACGTGGCGTCATCCATCGAGACGTCAAACCTGCCAATATCCTGTTTCGTGACGACAATACCCCCCTGTTGACAGATTTTGGTATCGCTAAACGGGTCGACATGGAAAAGGACCTTACATCAACCGGTATTTTCCTGGGTAGTCCAAACTATGTCAGCCCGGAACAGGCTGAAGGTGCACACCTGGACGGGCGTGCTGATATTTACAGCCTGGGTTGTATCTTTTACGAGATGCTTACCGGCTATAAACCCTATCACTCCGACTCCATCATCGATATCGTTATTCAGCACAAGACTTCTCCTGTTCCAACGTTGCCTGACAGTCTGCACGTATATCAGCCGATGCTGAACCTGATGATGGCAAAAAAACGTGATGAGCGGTTTCATGATGCCAGAAGCCTGATCCTGTATCTTGAGGAGTTTCAGTCAAAACGAAAGACACAAACGCCAATCACTGACTTCGATGTTACCGGTTATGCCAGCAACGGTCCTGTCAAACCGGAGAAAAAGCGGATACTGCAGGTGCTCCTGTTCTGTCTCGGCCTGTCTGTATTGATCTTTGGAACATTGCAATATATCGATTTCAGTATCAAGGCCGGCACTGACAAGATCAGGTTTGCATCCACCAATACTGTCCTGCCGGCTCCTGCGCCTGCTGTAGTACCCCTGCCTTCACCCCTGGCAGGGACAGAGACCAACAGGGTGCCGGCCCCTTCGAGCACGACGCAAACCGTTTCAGATGAAGTAAGACAGGCATTGCTCTGGCTTGGTAAACAGGGCCTGGATGAGTACAAATTGACCTATCCGCCCAGGGATAATGCCTATTACTACTTTTCAAGATTACTGGAGATTGACCCTGGAAATACGGATGCACGTACAGGAATACTCGCCATTGCAGAACACTATGCCATTCTTGCAGAAACCTCGCTGGTCAATGGCGAAATTGACAAAACCCGTTCCTACATAGAAATCGGGCTGAAAATCAATCCGGAGAATACCGCACTGCTTTCACTTAAAACACTCGTCGCATCAACCCAGCACCGCAGTTTTCTGGATACAGTCAGATCCTTTTTCTAGAACCCATCTCAAAATTAGCGAGCGCCGGCAAGACAAGGCAAAAACGGGCGACAAAATCGCCGGGAGCAATTTTGAACAGCGAAGCTGGCCCGAAGGGCGGAGGGCAGGATGCCCGGAGTAAAAAGCGCAGTTTACACGGGAGTAAATGAGCATTTTGAGCCCTTTTTTAACGCAGTATTGGCAAGCACAGCAATTTTGAGATCGGTTCTAGGAAACAGCCGGAAAGCCTGGTGCAAATACCGGCTAGTTCGGGGCAGGGACAGGACTTCCGGATATACCCGGATTGGCAGGTGATGTTTCAGGTGCAAGACCTTCGCTCTTCTCGATCGTTTCGAGGGCGCTCCTGGATTGTTTTTTTTCCCACTCCGCAATCAAGGCACGCATTTCTTCCAGTATCTTGTCTCCGGCCTCTCCCCGCGGGATTTCCAAGTCTGCAGCAACCGCCGGGGCATCAGAACTTTCCATTGCCTCGATTTCTTCCAGTGGTTCCTGGACTGAAGGTGGTTCCTGGACTGAAGTTTCTTTACTCTTATTGTCAAACTCCTCCTTCAGTTTATTGGCCCTTTCCAGTTTCCCCCTGGCAATTTCCTCGTCTTCTTCAACCTTGATAAAGGCCCGTTGCCGCAACAGTTCCCGTTCCCTGTCAGAAACCTTGATCGTAGTGTCATCAATCACCCTGCCTGCCTCAAACACGAAAACACGGGGTCCACCTTCTTCACTGCGATACCATGCCGGTGGTTTACCCGATAACTGGGTCGTCCCCGAATCAGGTTCAATCCATTGATACATGCGGGCATGTACCAGGGAACTGAACAGGATCAGACCAATAAACAGCAAACGCATCATTCTCGAAACATCATTCCCGACTTGATAAACTTCGTAGAAGTATAGCATTAGAGATTACAGCATCATGAAGATAATTTCCGGCGGTCAGACCGGTGTTGATCGCGCTGCACTGGACGTCGCCATTCACCAGGGCCTGCCGCATGGAGGCTGGTGTCCATCCGGCCGCCGGGCAGAAGATGGCAGCATCGATGCCATTTACACGCTTCAGGAAACAGCGTCGCGCGATTACCCCTGCCGTACGAAGTGGAATGTTCGTGATTCGGATGCAACCCTGATCCTGCATCTGGGGGTCCCGGAAGGAGGCACAGCCTACACGATCAGATGTACCGAACAACTCCATAAACCCTGCCTGTCAATCAACCTGTCTCTACAGCCTGATACCCGCGAGGTGCTCGAGTGGCTGGATAAAAATGAGGTAACTATACTGAACATTGCCGGGCCCAGGGAAAGTAAACAACCCGGAATTTACCGGAATGCCCATGATTTCCTGATGCTGGTTTTTGATAACACAACTCCAGCCCCCTGGTAACACAGAAAATAGTGAATTCCCCTGTTGGTCACGCACAGGAATATGCTCCGCAATAAACCATCGCCAGGGTTATGAGATTGACTGACCTCAAACCTCAAACCTCAAACCTTGAACCTTGAACCTTGAACAAATAATTATCGACTTTAATCACGGTAACTCCGTGGCTAATATTATCAACTCCACGGCGTTTCCAGTTTCAGGCGGCCTCTACACAACGCAGATAGGCCTGTTCAAGATCACCTGCCTCATAATGGCGACAGCATTCAGCAGGTGTTCCGGCAAAAAACACCTTGCCCCCATGCAGGATGATGATGCGATCACAAAGGGCTTCGACATCCGCCAGTAAATGGGTACTGAAAAACAGGCTCGTTCCTTTCTCTTTCAACCCGATCAGATAACGCTTCAAACGGGCCCTGGCCATGGGATCGAGACCACTCATCGGCTCATCCAGGATCAACAATTCTTTCCCGCTGAGCAGACAGGCCGCCAGCCCCAGTTTCTGGGACATGCCTTTGGAAAACTGTCTGACCGGTTTGCGCAATGCAGACGGGTCAAGGTCAAGGATTTCCAGGATAGCCATGACCTGTTTTTCAGCATAGGGAACATTATGGAGCCGCAACATGTATTCAAGAAAATCCTGCCCCGTCAGATAATAGGGAGGCATGAATTTTTCCGGAAGAAACGATAATCGCCGCCGGGCATTCGTCTCTGTGTGTGGCAAACCAAAGATCTCGATGTTCCCTTTCGTCACGGCAACGAAATCCAGAAGACATTTAATCATTGTCGTCTTGCCTGCACCATTGACACCAACCAGGCCAAGATACTCCCCTTCCTCAAGCTGCAGGCTGACATCGGACAACACTTCCTGTTTCCCGTATCGCTTGACTACCTTTTCAATCTTCAATGCCGGTGTCGCCATAATCATAACGTGTGCATTAATAAACGGCTGTGTAGCCAACAGGGGATAATTATAATGCAGTTAAAAAATATGGCCCGCATATCGCGGGCCATTATCACCAGGGATTACTATCCTGCCAAGGCATCCCGTTCAGTACAAGAACGCCACACCGCAATCCTGTGCATCTTCCGTGATGTTATATTCTTCAACAAGTCCAACGGTAACCGTGCACACCGGGGCAGCGGATACCGCATGTAAATTCGTCCATGGTGCGCTCGCAGTCGATAACCTCAGTATCCCCGTCAGCGGCCGGCCGTCATCCACCTTGACATCCAGTTCGCGCGAGATATTCACGGGAATATTGATGCCAAGGTGCAGGTTCAGTCGATCCGAGGCTGCAGGATCTGAATAATCAGCGTTCCGTGTCAGCGTCACGGCGCCGTTAAATGCATTGATCGGTGCAAAGGCAATATAGGCGGAATCATCAGCCGGTGCAGCGGCCGGGTCGTAGGCCCCCTGAATGAAACCTGCCTTTGAGAGCTGTTCCCAGGCGGCAGCCGCTTCTTCGAGGTCATTGTCTATGCGCCCGTTATTCTCATTCGCTGCCCCTAGCGTCGGCAGATTAATTGTCTGCCCGATGGCGACAGTGGCTTCCGTTGCCAGCCAATCGCCCGCTACGTGGCGATAGCGGTCGATAAAACCATAATAGGCAGCCTGTATCCCGGAATTCATATCGGCCAGGTTTCTTACCCGTGCGCTGTTAATCAATTCCTGGCCCTTGAGGATACCACCCAGCAACAAGCCGATGATGACCAGCACGATGGCAATTTCCACCAGGGTGAATCCTGTTTGTTTGTTCCTGTTCATATTCTATTCTCCTTATAACCGTAATAATCAGCACATTACTGATAACCTTGCTATTGCAGGAACCATACCAAGTTAATAACTTATTGTTTTTAATGGTTATTTTGTTTTTATTGCCAGTATAAAAGCCCGCCATGATGGATGAGAAAGTAACAGATGTGTTGATATTTCAACACTTTATGCTAAAAACATAAACTGCAATATCTGAAAATCCACTGACAATGAGACGAGTTGGAAGCATCTGCTCCCCGATCAGGGGACTATTTGCTGACGCACGGCAGCTTGTCTGGTTCTCCCCGGCTGGTTAGACTGCGTAAACGGAAAATAAGCAAACAATTTCAAGGGATGGCGTGTGCCCTCCTTTCTCCGGCAAGCCCGCCGGATATCTGATTAATTTGACTGATCAAGGATAATTTATGCCCGCCTTGTCAAGAGAACATCGTCTTAAAATCGTCCTGATTTTCATTGTCTTCCTGCTGTTCCTGTCCAATGCGACCGGCCTCATAGAGATCACACTCCGGCATGGAGGACATATATCTATGAGCAGTTATCTGTTTGTCCAGGATTCCGGACACGGGCTGAATGTGCGTGCTGTCTTTATATCCCCTGAATTTATTGTGCTGTTCCTGATCGGGACAACATTATCCATTGCCCTGCCATTATTAAATCCGGTACAGGCATCGTTACTGACCTTAATTGCCACCGTACCACCCGTTTATCTCAACTATGACAATCCGCTCAGACACAGCCTGTTGCCGATGGAATACAGCCTGCTGACCATTCTGGTGATGTATGTTTTTAATGTGTTGATGAGTTACTTCATTGAAACCTATGCAAGGCAGAAGCTGATAAATACCTTTGGCCAATATGTCCCACCCCATGTTGTCAATATGTTGAGCCGACACCCGGAAGCCATTTCACTGGAGGGGGAATCACGCACGTTGACGATCTTCTTCTGTGATGTGCAGAATTTTACCGGGGTCGCCGAGCAATTAAACCCGAAACAACTGACCCGCCTGCTGAATGAATACTTTACCGTCATGACCGGGATCCTTTTCAATCATGGCGCGACGATAGACAAGTACATAGGTGACTCGATCATGGCCTTCTGGGGCGCGCCGATTGCGCAAGGGGATCCGGAAATGCGATCCGTCATGGCGTCCATTGAAATGAATATGGCCATTCGGGACCTGGCGGAAAAGTTCCTGAAAATGGGCTGGCCCGGACCAAGTGTAGGTATCGGAATTAATACCGGCGTGGCTAATGTAGGAAACATGGGATCAAAATATCGTGTTACCTACACTGCCATTGGTGATGCCGTCAACCTGGCGGCACGGCTGGAGAAGCTGACCCGGAAATACCAGGTCCCGGTCATTATCAGTGAATCGACAAAACAGGGGCTGCATGGTTTTCTGTGCAGGGAGATTGATACCGTACAGGTCAGGGGCAAGCTCAGCAAAACCCGGATCTTTCAACCCCTCTGCCCTGATACCGAAGCGGATGAAACCATTAAAAGAAAACTGGAAACACACCATGCCGCACTCCAGCATTACTATGCAAATGAAAAAGACAAGGCAAAAGCCCTGTTCAGGGAACTTCATGATATGGATAAGGAAGACCGGTACTATCCGGCCATGCTGGATATCATGCAGGGGCCTCCAATCATCTGACCGGCAATCAAGATTTATCGCGGAAAAACCCCGTGCGCAAGCGCGGGGAGGATCAACCTCTGGATTCAGGGTAGCG
>Ga0154767_1013_pt1 | contig 20982 bp, 19 predicted proteins | sample Rifle2008BG16ft_FD_105775 | JGI IMG/M metagenome (GOLD analysis project Ga0154767, IMG submission 105775) | Gammaproteobacteria bacterium RBG_16_51_14 | reverse complement strand
CTGCGATCTGCCTGCCCGCCTGATCGTTTCTGACCCTGAGGCCGACAGGAAAAGCCTCTCCGCGTAGTCAGCCATCAGAAAACCGGCAAATCCAGGGGTTAATGAAATTGTCATAATTCTTTCATCCGGCTGTCATTCGCATTCGGCAGGATCATCCCCTGCAATGATTTACTGATTGACCGGTGACGCCGGTAGTCACACATCTCAAATGGAGAACGAAGAATGATTAAAAAGACCCTGTTTTCAGCAGGTTTTATGCTCGCGTCCTTACTGCCGGCCGGGGCGATGGCGGATGCCGGGCTGGTCGATCCGGCACTGCCGGAATACACCGCGGCGAGTGGTGTTTCCGGCAGTGTTATCAGCGTTGGTTCCGATACCTTGGCCAATCTGATGACGTTCTGGGCGGAGGAATTCAAGCGTCTGTATCCCAATGTCAGCGTCCAGATCCAGGCGGCTGGTTCATCAACAGCACCGCCGGCGTTAACCGAGGGTACAGCCAACTTCGGACCCATGAGCCGAAAGATGAAGGACAAGGAAGAGGCAGACTTTGAAAGCAGGCATGGTTACAAACCAACGCCGATTGCTGTTGCCATCGATGCCCTGGCCGTTTATGTCAACAAGGACAATCCCGTGCAGGGGCTGACGATTGAACAGGTAGATGCCATTTTTTCAGCAACCCGGAAATGTGGTCACCCGGAGGATATTACCAGCTGGGGCCAGCTTGGCCTTGACGGCACCTGGGCCAGTCAGCCAATCCAGATCTTCGGCAGGAATTCCGTTTCCGGTACCTATGGTTTTTTCAAGGAGGAGGCCCTTTGCAAAGGCGATTATAAGAATACAGTGAATGAACAACCCGGTTCTGCCTCCGTCGTACAGGGAGTGACGAAATCGCTGAACGGGATTGGTTACTCCGGGATCGGTTACCGGACATCCGGTGTAAAGGCAGTGCCATTGGCAAAAAGTCAGGGCGAGGACTACATCGAGGCAACACCGGACAATGCGACCACCGGGAAGTATCCCCTGGGCAGATTCCTCTATATCTATGTCAACAAGCATCCGAACAAGCCGTTACCCCCGCTGGAATCAGAATTCATCAGGATGGTGTTGTCGAGGATTGGCCAGGGAATCGTCATCAAGGATGGCTATATCCCGCTGCCGTCCGGGATCGTGGGCAAGGAAATGGCCCGGCTGGCGGAATAGCCGGTGTTATTGTTGAAAAACAGTTAACAAACAGATACCTGCCCATTGAATCTGTGAATCTACCGGCCCCGCTGTTACGGGGCCTTTTTTATTGAGTTGAGCCTCTGATCTCCGGGATGGGTTACCTGTGAGGCCAGATGCAGTCTTGCCGACCTCTGGCCGGACACAGTGTATCTTGCTAGCGCCTGCCCGGGTTGATCCCCTGTGCGAAGGCGCAGGGAGATTCAATTTCAAGGTAACAATCCTGTCATATTTCGTCCTTACACTGGCCAAATGCCTGATACAGATAGTTCGATCGCCGGAATTCTGCCTGATTTTGCTACCCCTGCTGCCATCCGGCATCGCCGCTGGCGGCATATAAAGGATGTCACGACCCGCTATCTGATGGGGGTTGGCGGCGTCAGTATCATCATTGCCATTGTCCTCATTGCCTTTTACCTGCTTTATGTTGTCGCACCCATGTTTCACCCTGCCGGGATGGAACGTGTCAGTGAATATCCGGTACCGGGGGGCGGTAGCGGGGGAACACTGTTCTATTCCATGGAGGAACAACATGAAATCGGTCTGCGCGTTACGACGGGGGCACAAGCGATATTTTTTGCTACCAGTACCGGCGAGATTCATGAACAGGCAAGTACCGTCATTGCTGTGCCCGCCGCTATCTCGGCATCTGCAAGGGGCGATCCGACACAGCGGATGGTCGCCCTCGGTCTGGCAGATGGGACGGTAAAGCTCTTCCAGCACAACTATTCGGTGTCCTACCCGAAGGATGTACGGGTTATTGAACCGCACATCGATTATCCCTGGGGAGAGGACCCCATACCGGTGGACGGCGGGGGGGTGGCGCTTGCCTGGATCAGTGTCCAGGCAGATGAAGAAAAGGCCACTATCGTGGCATTTTCGAATGATTCGAGGCTGCATCTGGTCAGTCTGGAGAAGGAAGAATCCATGCTGGACGGGGCAGTGACCCTGAACCGCACCGAGAGCGAGATTGCCCTGGATAACAAGGAGGTGGTCAACCTGAAACTGGATGTGGAACAGCGCGAGTTATATGTTGCCGATGCTGACGGATTTATCAGTTATTTTGATATTACCAGGAAGGCAGAACCGAGGCTGATTCAGCGTATCAAGGCGGTACCGGACGGGATCCGCATTACCAGTCTGGAATTTTTGAGTGGCGGGATTTCCATCCTGGTTGGTGATTCCCGTGGCACCATCACCCAGTGGTTCCCGGTGCGGGACAGGGAGAACAATTACACCCTGGAAAATATCCGCCACTTCAGTGATCAGCAGGCAGCGATAGGCAGTATTGCCCCCGAATACAATCGCAAGGGTTTCCTGGCAGCCGGTGCTGACGGTTCGCTGGGGATCTACCACACCACGGCCCAGCGGACAGTCAAACTGATACAGATGGACAGTAACCGGCTTTCAGCCATCGCTGTCGCACCGCGCGCCAACGCCGCCCTCATTGAAAACAGCAATGGAAATCTGCAATTCTGGCATATCGATAACGAATATCCCGAAATCTCCTGGCGGACGATCTGGGGCAAGGTCTGGTATGAAAGTCGAGATCGACCGGAATATATCTGGCAATCTTCGTCGGCAAGCAGCGATTTTGAACCCAAATTCAGTCTCACACCGCTCGTGTTTGGTACCTTCAAGGCCGCCTTTTACGCCATGCTGTTTGCCGTGCCATTGGCGATCATGGGGGCAATCTATACCGCCTATTTCATGTCGGCACGATTGCGTGGTGTTGTTAAACCGACCATTGAGATCATGGCGGCATTACCGACGGTCATCCTCGGGTTCATCGCCGGACTCTGGTTTGCCCCCTATGTAGAGCATCATCTGGCCGGCATTCTGCTGCTCCTCATGCTGTTACCGCTGGCGGTGGTTTGTACGGCATGGTCCTGGCGGCAACTGCCTGTCAGGCTGCGGCAGCGCTTGCCGGATGGCTGGGAGGCGGCCATCCTGATCCCCGTCCTGATTGCTGCCATGGCGGTTTCCATCTGGCTGGGACAGCTCGCTGAACTGAACCTGTTCGGGGGTAATTTCCCGCTCTGGTTGAATCAGGTGCTGGGAATTGATTATGACCAGCGCAATTCCCTCATTGTGGGTATTGCCATCGGTTTTGCCGTTATCCCGGCCATCTTTTCCATCAGCGAGGATGCCCTGTTCGAAGTACCCAGGCACCTGACCACCGGATCGCTGGCGCTGGGAGCCACCCCCTGGCAGACGCTGGCACGGGTTGTGTTACTGACGGCGAGCCCGGGCATCTTTTCCGCCATCATGATCGGCCTTGGGCGTGCTGTCGGTGAGACCATGATCGTGGTGATGGCGACCGGCAATACCGCCATCATGGACTGGAATATCTTCCAGGGATTCCGGGCCCTGTCCGCCAATATCGCCGTCGAGATGCCGGAGTCCGAGGTCGGCAGTACCCACTACCGGATCCTGTTTCTGGCCGGACTGGTATTGTTCATGGTCACCTTTGTCTTTAACACCCTCGCCGAGGTCATCCGACACCGGCTGCGAACCAAATACAGCAATTTGTGATGAATACCGGGATTAAATCGTGGTTTGACAGCGGTGAGCCCTGGATCTGGCTCAATGCTGGTGCAGTCAGTCTGTCAGTCATCATGGTCACTGGTCTTGTGGTGCTGATTGCGGTGCGTGGTCTCGGTCATTTCTGGCCTGGTGCCATAGCGGTTTTCGATTATCAGGAACAGGATGGTTCCCGCACGCAAATCATGGGTGAGTTTGTTGATCATGAGCAGATCGCCAAAAAGCGCCTTGGTGGTTCCGGTATGGAAAATATCCAGGGGTTCATAAGCCGTTTCCTGATCAAGACAGGAAACCGGGACTTTACCGGCCTGGATTTTCGCTGGGTTGAGGAGGCGTCGCTGGCAGGACTGCAATACCCGGAAGCGGTGATGCTGGTTGAGCGCAGGGAATGGGGCAATTTTTATGGCTATTTACGGGGGATCAGGGACAATGGCCAGGACCTCAGTGCCGGGACTGACTTGTGGGATACATTCCAGGAATACATCCGTACCAGCGAGGTTGTTTTTGATCAGATAAGACATATCGAAAAAGACCGGATTGGCAGTACCAATTACCGGATGGAACGCCTGCGCCTGGAAGAGCGTGGTCTGGAGATAAAGGGGATTCCGGCCCCCGGACAGACCAGCGTTATCGCCGCTCAGCGCAGGCAACTGCAACAGGAATATGACGTGCTGACAGTGGAACTGGCCAGGCTCTATCAGATACTCAATAAAACCAGCATTGTTGCCATGCTGGCAGACGGCAGGGAGATCGAAATCCCCCTCGCCCGGATTGTCCGTGCCTACCGGCCAAACGGGATGAACCTCCTGCAGAAGACCGGGTTTTACTTTGAAAAACTATGGGAATTCCTGGCGGATGAACCACGGGAGGCAAATACTGAGGGTGGCATTTTTCCGGCCATATTCGGGACCGTCATGATGGTGATCATCATGGCCATCATTGTCACACCGTTTGGTGTTATCGCTGCGATCTACCTGCATGAATATGCAAAGCAGGGTCCGCTGACCCGCCTGATACGGATTGCCGTCAATAACCTGGCCGGTGTCCCGTCGATTGTTTATGGTGTATTTGGGCTGGGCTTTTTTGTCTATTTTCTGGGTGGCCGGATCGATCAGTTGTTTTTCCCCGAGTCATTACCGGCGCCGACCTTTGGCACGCCGGGCCTGCTCTGGGCTTCACTGACACTGGCATTGCTCACGGTGCCTGTTGTCATCGTGGCGACCGAGGAAGGACTGTCCCGTGTGCCACGTACCATCAGGGAAGGGAGTCTCGCCCTGGGGGCGACCAAGTTTGAGACATTGTGGCTGACGGTGTTACCCATGACGGCATCGGCCATGATGACGGGTTTAATCCTTGCGGTGGCCAGGGCGGCAGGTGAGGTAGCACCCCTGATGCTGGTTGGTGTGGTAAAACTGGCCCCTTCGCTGCCCCTGGATGGCAATCTTCCGTATCTGCATCTGGACAGAAAATTCATGCACCTCGGGTTTCATATCTATGATGTGGGATTTCAAAGTCCGAATGTTGAGGCGGCAAGGCCTCTCGTCTATTCCACAGCACTATTGCTTGTGATCATTATCATCGTTTTAAACCTGGCGGCCATCAGGATCCGTAACCGGCTGAGGGAGAAATATCGTGCAGCAGAGCAACATTGATGACAGGATGGAAATGAGCGAAAACTTATCGGATGAACCGGCAACGGTGCTGGCACCGGACAAGGAACCGCGGACGCATGCAATCAACCTCGGGGCCTTGACGCAGGTTGACAGCAGGTTAACGCTTGCTTATGAAAGTATGTGTATCCAGGTTCGGGATTTCAATCTTTATTACGCGGATAATCATGCCCTGAAAAATATCACGATGGCCATCCCGCAGAAACGGGTCACTGCGTTTATCGGCCCCAGCGGTTGCGGCAAATCAACGTTGTTGCGCTGCTTTAACCGTATGAATGATTTGATTGACAGCGTGCACATTGAAGGAACCATTTATCTGGACGCACAGGATATTAATGACAAGTCTGTTAATGTCGCGGAACTGCGGCGCCGGGTCGGGATGGTTTTCCAGAAGCCCAATCCTTTCCCGAAGTCTATTTATGAAAATGTAGCCTATGGTCTCCGTATCCAGGGGATCAAAAATCGGCACATACTGGATGCGGCGGTTGAAAAGTCATTGAAGAGTGCAGCCCTGTGGAATGAGGTCAAGGATCGTTTGTACGAAAATGCACTGGGTCTCTCCGGTGGTCAGCAACAGCGCCTGGTGATTGCACGCGCAATCGCCATCGAACCGGAAGTGCTGCTACTGGATGAGCCTGCGTCGGCGCTGGATCCGATTTCAACCCTCAAGATTGAAGAACTTATCTATGAATTGAAATCGGATTACACGATTATCATTGTGACACATAATATGCAGCAGGCAGCCAGGGTATCTGATTTCACGGCCTATATGTATATGGGTGAAATGATTGAATACCGTGATACCAGCACCCTGTTTACCAACCCATCGAAAAAAATGACCGAAGATTACATTACGGGTCGTTATGGTTGATCTGTGGAATGTGATGGAGGAAACGAGATGACAACGGGTACTTTACCGCACCATATCTCACGTCAGTTTGATCATGAGCTCGAAGATGTCAGGAGCAAGGTCATGGCCATGGGCGGGCTGGTCGAACAGCAACTGTTCAACGCGCTCTCGGCATTGACAGAGAATGATATGGAACTGGTGGATGTGGTAATCGGGAGAGAGGTTGAGGTTAATTCATACGAGGTCATGATCGATCTGGAATGCACCCGTATACTGGCACGTCGACAGCCGGCTGCGAGTGATCTTCGTCTGGTCATGGCCATAACAAAAACAATTACCGATCTGGAAAGGATTGGTGATGAAGCAGAAAAAGTGGCAAAAATGGCCTTGGATCTGGCTGAAAAGCAGGCACCTAGGCCCTATTATGTGGGCATCAATACCATGGGCATCCATGTTATGAATATGCTGCATGGGGCACTGGATGCCTTTACCCGCGTGGATTCCAAGGCCGCGCTGGAGGTTGCCGGCAGGGAACCGGAGTCGGACGAGCAGTATGTGGCGATACTACGCCAGTTGATTACCTATATGATCGAAGACCCGCGGAATATCACGGCGGCGCTGGATGCCGTATGGACGGCACGGGCCCTGGAGCGGGTCGGGGACCATGCACGTAATATCTGCGAGTACGTCATCTATTTTGTTGAAGGCAAGGATGTCCGGCACATCAGCCTGGAGCAGATCGAAAAAGAAATTAAAACAGAATAAACCAGGTCCTGGATCATGTAGTTATCAATTTGTACCTGCTTTGATTCCCTGCCTGGTTTCCCATTTCAATCGTTATCCAGACATGCCTGTGGTGGTAAATAACCTGTTTTTCCTTTAGTGTAATCAGTATGGACGCAATCAATCTTAAACAGCCGGAACTCTATATTAACCGTGAACTCAGTATGCTTGAGTTCAACCGGCGTGTTATAGAACAGGCCAAGGATACGACGGTTCCGTTGCTGGAACGCCTGCGTTTCCTTTGTATCGCCAGCACGAACCTGGATGAGTTTTTCGAGATCAGGGTTTCCGGTCTGAACCAGCAGGTGAAATACGGTTCCGTGCAAACGGGTTCTGATAATCTGCCCCCGGCGGAGGTTCTTAACCGGATCAGCAGGCTTGCGCATGAACTGGTCGCAGATCAATATCGTGTGTTGAATGAGATATTGATACCGGAACTGGCAGACAAGCAGATCCGGATTCTGCGCAGGAAAAGCTGGCGGCCCAAGCTGTCGCGCTGGGTCAAGCGGTACTTTAACCGTGAATTATTACCCGTACTCAGCCCGATCGGACTGGACCCTGCCCATCCGTTTCCGAGGGTATTAAACAAAAACCTGTATTTCATTGTATCCCTCGAAGGCAAGGATGCCTTCGGCCGTGACAGCGGTTATGCCATTGTGCAGGCACCCCGATCCTTGCCGAGGATCATCCCCGTGCCGAAAGAACAGGCAACCGGCCAGTACGATTTTATACTGTTATCATCCATCATCCATGCCCATGTGGATGATTTGTTTCCCGGTATGAAAACGACGGGTTGTTACCAGTTTCGGGTTACGCGGGACAGTGACCTGTTCGTGGATGATGAGGAAGTGGATGATCTGTTACGGGCCCTGGAAGGTGAACTGCCTTCCCGGCGTTTCAGTGATGCGGTACGCCTCGAGGTTGCGGATAACTGCCCGCCGGATATCACTAATTTTCTCCTGCATCATTTCGGCTTGAATGAAAACGCCCTGTACCAGGTAAATGGCCCGGTCAATCTGAACCGTTTGCTTGCCATACATGATCTGGTCAATCGTCCTGATCTGATTTATCCCGGTTTTATACCTGAACTGCCGCGAAGACTGGTCAAGCACACCAATATTTTCGAAACCCTGCGGAATGGCGATATTCTTTTATATCACCCCTTTCAGTCTTTTGTGCCTGTTATCGATTTTCTGCGCCAGGCCGCTGCTGATGCCAGTGTCCTGTCGATCAAACAAACCCTGTACCGGACAGGAAATGATTCCGCTGTGGTAGAGGTATTGAAGGAGGCAGCGCGTGCCGGCAAGGAAGTTACGGTTGTCATCGAGTTACGGGCAAGGTTTGATGAAGAGGCCAATATCGAACTGGCCAGCAATCTTCAGGAGGCGGGTGCGCACGTTGTATACGGTGTCGTTGGCTACAAGACACATGCCAAGATGATACTTGTTATCCGCCGCGAAGGACGGCAACTGCGGCGTTATGTGCACCTGGGGACCGGGAATTATCATGCGCGGACGGCCAGGTTGTATACGGATTATGGTTTGTTGACGTGTGACAATGCGATTGGTGAAGATGTGAATAAACTGTTCCTTCAGCTCACAGGACTGGGGCGGGCCAGCAAGCTGAAAAAATTGCTGCAGTCACCCTTTACCATGCATAAATCCATGATGTCGTATATCCAGTACGAGACCAAATGCGCGATGGAAGGAAGGGAGGCAAAGATCATCGCCAAGATGAATGCACTGGTCGATCCGGAGATCACCAGGGCCCTGTATGAAGCTTCTCGTGCCGGGGTGAAGATTGAACTCATCATCAGGGGGATATGTTGCCTCAGACCAGGGGTGCCTGATATATCGGAGAATATCCAGGTACGGTCCATTGTCGGACGCTTTCTTGAACATACGCGTGTCTTTTATTTTTTTCATGGTGGTGAGGAAATCATCATCTGCTCCAGCGCCGACTGGATGCAGAGAAATTTTTTCCATCGTGTTGAGACGTGTTTTCCTATTGAAGAGAAAAGACCGCGCGATCAGATTATCAAATTCGGTTTGATTAATTACCTGTCGGACAACACCCAGGCGTGGCTTCTGCAGGCAGACGGCACCTACAAGAAGATTAAACCAGGCAGCAACAAACCACGTTCTGCCCAGGAGGCCTGTCTCGAACAGTACTGCCAGTAATCACCCGGGGCCGGGGCAACTCCGGATAAAGCCATCCGGGAGTTGTCAGAACGGCATGTGGAAACGCGGTTTCCAACCTGCCCACAAACTCAACCGCACTTGCAGCGGTCGATCCCGGCGCTGCATCCCGATACCACAGAAACCCCGTACGTAAGCAGAGGTTCCCTAGCGAATGATCAGCCTGAAACCAATGGCTGAGAGATAACCGGCCTCGGTTTCAAGGTCAGCCCCGGTCAGGGGGTGATCGTTCAGCCAGTTTTCCGGGAAGGTAAGTTCTATCCTTGTATCCTCCGTCCTTAATCTGAAATCCGGCAACGCATCCACGGATCGGCTTCTGTGCAGGAGTATGGCCAGTCTGAGAATGACGCAGAGGCGGAGTATCCCCGGGATGTTTTCTTCCGGCAGGGACTGGATCTCCGCCAGGACAAATTTGCGCCGGTGGTTACCAACCAGTATCGCCAGTTCTGCCTGGGTCTGTCTTGAAAAACCGGGCATATCAGAGTTGTTCAGCAGATAGGCCCCGTGTTTCTGATAGTGGCTATGGGCGATGGTCAGTCCTATTTCATGCAGTCTGATCGCCCATTCAACCATCTTGAGGTCATGTTTCCTGTCCAGTTTCCAGTCTGCTTGCACCTGTGCAAAGCAGGTCTTGGCAGTTTTTTCTATGCGGGTTGCATGATCGACATCGACTGCATAACGGGTTATGAGGCTGGTGACAGTTTTATCCCTGATATCCCTGTCATGTACCCTGCCAATCAAGTCATACAGCAGGCCTTCCCGCAGTGCCCCGTCGGATACCGTCATGGATTTGATATCGAGTGCCTCGAATGCAGCCGAGAGCACGGCAACGCCGCCCGGGAACACCGGTTTGCGATTATCAGGGAGAGTGCTGAATTTGAGTTTGTTCAAATGTCCGGCATCAACCATTGCATCAATCAGCCTTTCCAGGGACGCCCTGGTTATGCCATTTTCACTCCATCCGCTTTCATGCAGCACGTCGTTGATGGTGAGAATAGTCCCTGAGGTTCCGATCGCTGCATCCCAGCCCTTTTCCCGGTAGATCGCCTCAATTGTCTCCAGTTCCTGGTGACAGGCCAGTTTTGCGTTGCGCATCTTTTTTGCAGAAATCTCGCCACTGTCAAAATAGCGTTTGCTCACACTGACGGAACCGATGTAAAGACTTTCGGCCAGCAGTGTTTCAAACCCTTTGCCGATGATGATTTCCGTGCTGCCACCACCAATATCGATCACCAGCCGCCGGTCTTTTTTGTTGTAGACGGTATGGGCGACTCCCATATAGATGAGGCGGGCCTCTTCAATACCGGAGATGATCTCGATTGGATGCCCGAGCGCCTGTCTTGCCCTGGCCAGGAAGGCGGGGCCGTTTTTTGCCTTGCGCAGGGTATTGGTTCCCACCGCGCGTACATTTTCCGAAGGGATCTCATTGATCCTCTGACCGAAGCGTTCCAGCGTCTGGAAGGCAACCGTCATGGCATCGTCACTGAGCTTATTGTTGTCATCCAGGCCACCGGCCAGTCTCACCATGTCCCTGATGCGGTCGATCAGTTGAATTTCCTTGCCGGTATCCCTGGCTACGATCATATGAAAGCTGTTCGAGCCGAGATCAACAGCGGCATAGATGCTGGATTCAGGTGAGGCCATGGGAAACAGAACAGGTGGTTTGGTTGCGATTGCGATATAATCCGGTTTTTATCAGGGTTATGTTAGCGATCTATTCCAGGCTGTATACAGAATGGGAAATGTATAGAGATTTATACCGGTGAGCAAGGCGACCCTGATCATCATGCGGCATGCCAAGTCGGACTGGACGTCCGGGGCGGGCAGTGATTTCGAGAGACCGCTGGCCAGGCGTGGCTTGAAGGACGCGCCCCGCATGGGGAAATGGCTGTATGAACATTCCGGTACACCGTTCTGCATTGTATGTTCGCCGGCCAGACGTGCCGCGGAAACGGCAAGACTGGTTCTGGCCGCTCTCGATTATCCTGAAGATAAAATCGTCTGGGACGATCGTATCTATGAGGGTTGTCTTTCTGATCTGCTGTGCGTGATTGAGGATCATAAATCCTGCAAATCGTTACTGTTGATAGGTCATAATCCAGGTCTGGAAGACCTGCTGGATCATCTATCCATGAACCAGCCACCGAGAGACCAGGGCGGAAAATTGCTGACGACGGCTGCCATTGCGATATTGGTATTCAAGGGAAATAAAATAGTCACCACACCCGGCAGCACAGACATACAATTAATCCAGCGTCCGCGTGCAGCAAGCCAGGACTAGGCCTGCTGTTGTTTTCTCATTTCAATGCAACGATATAGGCAATCCAGCCGGCATCGGCCGTACCTGTTGTTGCAGGTTCAAAGATGCCATTGCCTTCCCCGTTTTTATCTGCACCTTCCCAGTATATTGTTGATGTGAAACCGGCCTCGGTGAGCAACTCGGTCAATTCCGGCAGGCTCCACAGGCGCCATGTGTAGGTGAAGGCATTCTTCATTTTTGAACCATCCCTGAATTTGAAATGGATATTGCACTTATAGTGGCCGGTGATCGGATTGTAGCTTTCCTGATCCCATATATAGGTGAAACCGTTATACTTTGTCTGCTCTTCCAGTTCCTGACAGGCCTCATAACCGCCAAACGCGTCCAGGAAAAGGATGCCATCAGCGGCCAGACTTCGGTGGATACGCCTGAAATATTTCAGCATTACCGGGCGTTCCCTGAATGTCCAGTAACTGAAATTCATGGCCAATATGGCATCAACAGGTTCTGTTTTCGCAGTTAATACATCACCGTTGATGATATGGATACGGTTTTTTTGATGTTCATTCAGTTTTGCGATCTTGTGTTTTCTGCCCCACTCCAGAACCTCCGGATCAATATCAACCGAGCAGGCTATGTTATTTTTCCTGCGGCGGACCCATTCACAGGAGGTGTTCATCGTTCCACAGAAGTCTTCCCTCAAAAGGCGGGGGAGCCGGTTACGTTTGCGTTTGAAGGTCTCGTCAACAAAGTCGATTTCCGCCTCCACGCACTGCACCGATTTCTCGTAAAGGATGTGCCGGTCAGCCTTGTCTGCCATCCGTAATCCGGATTGGGACCTGTTTTTTTTAGGGCTGGATTTTACCGCTGGCGCCATGATTATTTTCAGGAAATGATTTATCCGATGACTGGCCCGGAATTATATCGGACACAACGCCTGTACGTCAGATATCTTTAAGGGACGCCCTGAATAATTCATCCATGAATTATCAGGGCACGAAAAACAAAAAATGTGATTTTTGTTTTACTCACATAATCAATGCAAAATCCGCATTGATTATGGCAGCACATCCCTGTACTGCAGGAAACTCTGATTTTCATCAGAGTTATCCTTGGAATGAACAGGATGGTCAGTGGCGCCCAGATACGGCTACCGATCCCAATCTGGAGGTAGATCCAGGACAGGCACAACCAGTATCAACAGGAACCGTAATCTGAACAACGGCAACCTCTGTTGACTGTAGCCAGGAATAGCTTGTTTACTGATGTATTGGCGGAATACTATATTCCAGGCCTGCCTTTTGCAGGGGATCGGAAATTCCATTCACTATGAGCCAGGAAATAAAACATATTTTGGTACTATGCACCTGCCCGGGCTCAATCACGGCCAAGCAGATTGCCCAGGACGTGGTTGAGAAAAATCTCGCAGCATGTGTCAATTCCATTTCGGGGATGCATTCCTATTTCAGATGGGGAGGCAAGATCGATGGTGCTGATGAGATTTTATTGCTTATGAAAACTACGGCGGATCGGTATAAAGACCTTGAAAAGCGGATTAAAACGCTCCATCCCTATGAACTTCCTGAAATTATCGCTGTCCCTATCAGCACAGGATTGCCTGAATATCTGACCTGGATCCAAACCAATACCAGGGACACATGAAATTTGTAAAACGAATACTGTTTTTCACAGCCTTGTTTGTCCTGATTCCAGTTTCTGCGGAGGCAGGTGACCTCGGCGATCGGCTGGTTGCTTTATTTGGCGGGACGACCAGTGCAGGGAGCAGTGAAATCCTTACAGCGGAGGAGGCCTTTCAACTGTCGGCACAGGGGAGTTCAGGCAAGGACAGGCTGATCGTCCGCTGGGATATTGCAGATGGTTATTACCTTTATCGTGACAAGTTTGCCCTTGCCACCGAGGATGACGATATCCGGTTAAGGGAATTTTCGGTACCGCCCGGCAAGCTAAAGAGTGATCCGGATTTTGGTCAGGTTGAAGTAAATTACCGGAATGTTGAAATCCAGGTCCCCGTTGAACGAATCAGCAACGGCACCGTTCAATTTGACCTGGAGGTCAGGTATCAGGGATGCAAGGAAGACTCGATATGTTATCCCCCCATCAAGGCGGTTATCCCGATGGTACTGGATGCCGTATCAACCTCCGCGATTGCAGCTGAGCCGGATACTGCCGGCAACAATCCGGGACTGAAAATATCCGAGCAGGATGCAATTACCCGGAAGCTGGAGAAGGGCAGTTTCCTGTTGAATATCCTTACCTTTTTCGGTTTTGGCCTGTTACTTTCCTTGACGCCATGTGTATTTCCGATGGTGCCAATCCTGTCCGGGATCATTGTTGGACAGGGCACAAAAATAACAGCCGTGCGCGCCTTTTTTCTGTCCCTGGGTTATGTGCTGGCGATGGCGATGACCTATTCCGTGCTGGGTATGATCGCTGGTTTATCTGATCTGAATCTGCAGGCCGCTTCGCAAAATGTCTGGGTGATCTCTCTTTTCAGCGGTGTCTTTGTCCTGCTCGCCCTCTCTATGTTCGGGTTCTATGAATTGCAATTACCAGGCCGATGGCAAACTGGACTGACCACCGTCAGCAACCAGCAGCATGCCGGGACCATCCGGGGGGCCGCCATGATGGGCAGCCTTTCAGCAATTATCGTTGGTCCCTGTGTGGCACCACCACTGGCGGGTGCATTGCTCTATATCAGTCAGACCGGTGATGCCGTTCTCGGCGGCCTCGCCCTGTTTGCGATGGGTCTGGGCTTTGGTGTGCCGCTCGTTGTTATTGGTACTTCAACCGGAAAATTGCTGCCGAAGGCGGGTGGCTGGATGGATGTTGTGAAACGCATCTTCGGGGTTGTCATGCTCGGTGTGGCCATCTGGTTTCTGCAAAGGATATTGCCTGAAATGATCACACTTCTGCTCTGGGCGACCCTGTTGATTACCTCTGCCGTTTATATGGGTGCCCTGGACAGGATGGAACAGGGGACGACCTCCTGGCGGCGTCTCTGGAAGGGACTGGGGCTTGTGTTGCTGGTGTACGGGGTAATACTGGTTGCCGGTGCCGTGATGGGTGGCAAGGATGTATTCAGGCCCCTGGCAGGCATGAATCCAGCCAGTGATACGCAAACCGGGCAGACGCTGCCCTTTCAACGCATCAAGGGTCTCGATGAACTGAACAGGACCCTTGCGGATAGCAGTACAACGGGGAAACCGGTGATGCTGGATTTTTATGCCGACTGGTGTGTTACCTGCCATGAAATGGAGAAATCCACGTTCACTGATCCGGGCGTAAAGGCAGCACTCAGCGGGGTGATCCTGTTGCAGGCGGATGTTACATTGAATGATGAGGAAGATCAGGCGCTGTTAAAGGAATTTGATTTATTCGGGCCACCGGCAATTATCTTCTTCGATGCAAGCGGACAGGAGCGCAAATCATTTCGGCTGGTCGGGTTTGTCGGACCCGATGAATTTATTGGCCACGTCACAGAGGCAACCACCTTGTGAGAAAATGGCTGCTTGCAGGCGCCGGTCTGGGCCTGGCTTTTCTTTCAGGTTTTGCCGGTTATCTCGTTCAGCAATCCATGACCAGGGAGGCACTCCCGGTCAGTGCAGACCAACTGCCCTTATTACCCGCAGTGCATGATGTTTTGGGTTTGCAACACCCGCCATTCACCCTGCCGGATCTGGACGGCAGGGCGCACACGATTGATGAATGGCAGGGGCAGGTAATCCTGCTCAATTTCTGGGCCACCTGGTGTTCACCCTGCCGTGAAGAAATTCCGGTGTTGGTTGATCTGCAGAAGCGGTTTGTTGATCATGGTTTACAGATTATTGGTATTGCCCTGCAACAGGCGAGCGAGGTCAGGGGTTTTGCCGATGAATTGAATATAAATTACCCGGTGCTCGTGGGTGAACTGGAAGTCGCCCGTATTACCGTGGATTATGGCAATGTCCTCGGTGCCTTGCCCTATACCGCGATAATTGATCGTGCCGGCAGGATCGCATTTGTGAAACGTGGCCCACTGACCAGGACCGAGGCAGAAACGGTAATTAACACCCTTCTGTGAGTAAAATCAGCCGCCCTGGCGGTATCGATAAAATATCGTAATTACTCTAAATTTCTGCTAAACTGCGGCTAATTTCGTTGATCTTCATCAAATAATAACCGTCGAGGCCAAACATGGCTCAAATCCTTGTTTTACATGGACCAAATCTGAATCTGCTGGGGGAACGCGAGCCGGAGATCTACGGCTCGACGACTCTGGATGAGATTAATCGGCGCATGAACGTGGCAGGCCGGGCCGAAGGCAATAATCTGACCTGTTATCAGAGCAATGCGGAACATGAGTTGATAGGCAGGATCCACCTCGCAAAGAAAGAAGGGATTGATTTCATCATTATCAATCCGGGCGCATTTACCCATACCAGTATTGCACTGCGCGATGCCCTGTTGGGTGTCGGGATACCGTTTATTGAGGTACATCTTTCCAACGTCTTCGCACGCGATGAATTCCGCCGCCATTCCTTTTTATCCGATATCGCCGTTGGCATCATCAGCGGGCTGGGCCCGCTGGGTTACGAACTGGCTGTCCAGGCAGCCGGCAAATATCTGAGAAAATAACGAACAAGGGCAAGCAACGCGCCATGGATATACGCAAGGTAAAAAAGCTGATTGAACTGCTGGAGGAATCAGATGTCGACGAGATTGAGATTCATGAAGGCGAAGAATCGGTCAGGATAAGCCGTCACAGTTCCGTTACGCCAACCCAGACGATTGTACACGTACCAGGTTCAAACCTGGGTCAAACCGCCGGGGGAAAACCTGGGGCAGGTTTTGTCGAAACAGCCGCGGGGTCACCTGAAGCGGAAGCAGGTTCCCTGATCAAGTCGCCTATGGTAGGTATCTTCTACCTCTCGCCGTCACCGGAAGACCACCCCTTTGTAGAAGTCGGACAATCCGTAAAAAAAGGGGATGTCCTGTGTATCATTGAAGCCATGAAGATAATGAATCAGATTGAATCTGATGTCAGCGGTATTGTTCAACGTATCCTGGTTGAGAACGGGGAACCCGTTGAATACGGTCAATTGATGTTTGTAATCAGAGAAACGTGATGCGATTAGTGTGAGTCGCCGGGAAATGATCTTCACACAGGCTTCACATCCAGTTTTTACTTCGACAGATATGGTCCCTCCCGGTTACATGGCGAACAGATTCAAATGCTAGAAAAGGTTGTTATAGCAAATCGTGGTGAGATTGCCCTGCGTATATTGCGGGCGTGCCGGGAACTGGGGATCAGGACGGTTGCCATCTATTCCGAGGCCGACCGGGAACAAAAGCATGTTTTTCTTGCGGATGAGTCCGTCTGTATCGGTCCGGCAGCCTCTGCCGACAGCTATCTGAACATCCCGGCGGTCATCAGTGCCGCAGAGGTCACGGATGCCGTGGGTATTCACCCGGGTTACGGCTTTCTGTCGGAGAATGCTGATTTTGCAGAACGGGTTGAACAGAGCGGCTTTACCTTTATCGGTCCCCGTTCTGAAACGATCCGGTTGATGGGTGACAAGCTCTCGGCCATCAAGGCGATGCAGGAGGCAGGCATCCCCTGCGTGCCGGGATCGGATGGCCCGGTTACTATTGATAATGAGGATGCAGCCAGGATCGCCCGTGATATCGGTTATCCGGTCGTTATCAAGGCTGCCGGTGGCGGCGGCGGACGCGGCATGCGTGTGGTCCACAGCGAGGCCGCCCTGAAGAAGGCCATCTCCCTGACCCAGGTCGAGGCGGCAAACGCGTTTTCCAATGATGTGGTGTATATGGAGAAATACCTGCAGCAGCCGCGGCATATTGAAGTGCAGGTGCTTGCCGATGAACACGGCAATGTCATCTATCTGGGTGAGCGTGACTGTTCAATGCAGCGCCGTCACCAGAAAATCATCGAGGAGGCCCCGGCGCCGGGCATTGACAAGTCAACGCGGCGCGCCATCGGCGAAAGGTGTGTCGAGGCCTGTCTGGCTATCGGCTACCGGAGCGCCGGTACCTTTGAATTTCTGTATGAAGACGGGAACTTCTATTTCATTGAAATGAATACCCGCATACAGGTGGAACATCCGGTAACCGAAATGGTCACCGGTGTCGATATCGTCAAGGAACAATTACATATCGCCAGTGGCGAGAAACTGGGTTACCGGCAGCAGGATATCCAGATCCGTGGGCATGCCATCGAATGCCGTATCAATGCCGAAGACCCGGAAAAGTTCATACCTTCCCCCGGTGTGATACAACACTATCACCCTCCGGGCGGGCCGGGTATCCGTGTCGATACCCATGTTTACCAGGGATACAAGGTACCCGCCTATTATGACTCCCTCATCGGCAAACTGATCGCCCACGCCGAGACCCGGGACCTGGCGCTGGCCCGGATGTCGATCGCGCTGTCCGAGATCATCATCGAGGGCATCAATACCAACATACCCTTGCACCAGCGCCTGCTGGATGATGCGGCATTCAGGGCCGGCGGGACCGATATCCATTACCTGGAGAACAAGCTGGGGTTGAAGTAATTTTATCTTCTCCACGTTTATGAAAAAGGCACACTAGTCTTACTGTATACCTTTGGGTGAGCAATGTTTTGCGCGAAGTAATTACAGTAATCCGTTACGCCGCATATTGAACACAACGGACTTTGCTCTAAACATATACCGTTGGCAAGTCCAAACTCTTGTGACTTTACCTGGCCGTAGGCGACGAAAACAATATCAACATATCGAATGGGGTGACCTGTTGCTTGGGCGAATTTTCGCCCTTGGATTACGGTCTTTAGAAGTTGCTCGTCGCTTTCGATAAGCCCCAATCTCTGAAAGATACGGCATATTACCCTGTCCGGCTTGAGGACAGGCAAGCCAATATCCGTCAGGACGTGATAAGTTGTAATCCTGCCCAGGCCTTTGAAGCGATACTCCAGTTCTTCCTTCAAGAGCATGAGGTTCTCAAAAGATGCTGTTGGCGAGAAAGAGTCAATGTAGGCTTGGAACGAGCCATATTCGCTGAAGATGCTTTTGAAAACTTTTGCGTTCTCGATACAGGCTTGAACTTTCCTCCTATTCCTTATCATTTTTGGGTCGCTGAGAATTTCGTCGGACTTGGTCTCATCATAGCCTGCAACGGTTTTGTAATCGGGGAAGTATTGGCGTATCAAATTCAGTTTAGCATTGACCGTCGCGGCTCTAAACCCCGCATAGAAAACAACATAAACCAGAATCCAGTAGTAATCGGCATCAGAGAATGCCTTGCCTTCAAGATGTTTGAACTCATCAAGGTTGGCGCGAAATTTTTCAGCGGAGAGATTTGCCGAACCAACGCTGATGAGTATAGACTCGACTTTCTCGAAGATGGCTTTGTAATCTTTCATACGCCGAACTTGATAACCTTTGGTCTGCGTGAAGCGGCACAACGTAGCACTAAGCTGCAGGTGGCGCCTCTACACTAAGACCGACCACTTGCTTTGAACTGTAGCCAACCGTCAGCTTCAGTGCCTAGTTAGCTGCCTTAATTGCTGTTATACCCGTGCACTCTGGTCCCAAGCTTTTCCTTCCAATAGCTCTCCCTGCCTATTATGAAGTCGTCTGATGAATACATACCGTGTATTTCCAGCAGAGTGAATCGGAAGTTAGCATTGGCATATTCATCGCCTTTGTTCTGAATAAGATTCACAAGCTGATCATCCCATCCATGACCGGTGCCCAGATAGCACGCCATCCGCGACCAGAGCCCAGACTCTCCGTAGGCGGAGCCCACGTAAGCTTTGCCATTGCTCTTATCGACGATCAAATAGACTCCTTTGATATTCTGCAGGGCGGTCTTCCAGTCGAGCTTTTCGATTGACACGATATGCTTGAGGACCGAGAAGTCATGATTTATGTTGTCGTAACCAGGAAACACCTCTCCCGTGTATGGTGATTCAAGAATTTGGCTGACTAATAGTTTTTCGATATGGCTCTCAAGGTAGAATGCCCTGCCGCGCATTCCCTGATACCGATAGAAGGACAAGATCAACCTTCCCGTGTACTTGACGTACTCCTCGATCTCTTCTACTGAATACCGATCTGCGCCTCGATCCAGGACTTTAAATATGCCGCCAAACAGCCAAGAGTTAGAACGAGGATAGAATTCGATCAGTGAGAAGATGTAGTCTCGAGTCCAATCATTTCGATTCGTATTTCTCCATTCGTTCCAGTCTTTCCATGTGCTCTTGTCTTCGATGTATTGATCTAGCGGATGCTCACCGTCTGGATTCCTGCAACCAAGATGCAACTTGTAGTGGGATGGTTCTCCGATATTCATTAGGTCGTGAACTTTGATGTCTGCCACGTTCTTCTCCTTTTAAAGCTAACAGTATGCTATATGGTATCCACCTTAATGGTACTAAACGGATTCCATATTGTATTGGTAACCTGGAAATTCAGGCAGGTTCGCATCAGTACCGGTTACTCTCATGTTTCATTACTGGAATATCAAAAAAGGGTAGCATATCGGGGAAACACCGGCGAGGTCTGTTGTTGTAATCCTCTTTGATGTCATCACCCGTGATTATTTTCACTGCGGGTGGCCTCAGACAGGGCTGCCTTGATGATCTCATTACTGACACCGCGTCGCTTCAGGACGGAGACGAATGCGGAAACAGTGTCGTCATCCAGCCGTTCCAGGTCTTTCCGCAGTGCTTGCCTGACATAGGCACGGATTAACGGCTGATAACCGGAGTAGCCAAGCACGGGAGCAATGCGTTTCAGATCCTCGACCGATCTTAGGTCGTTTACTCTTCATAGGGTCCGAGAAAACGTTCACCGTTGAAATGGATCAGATGTGTTGGGGACTCGGCTATCCAGACTTCAGTCTCCCAGGAAATGTCATTCAGGTATTTCAGCATAGCCTTTCGATCAAGGAACGCGGTCACAAAAACCAGACCAGCGGTCGATCCGGAAAACAATGTCTTCAATTCCTGCCTGCGCTTGGGGTTTACAGGTCCGTGGCTCGTCACGGCTTCAATAAGAACCAGCCAGTTCTTTTCTGCGTGATGCACTACAACATCAGGCATTTTCCCGTGTTCCGGTATTTCAACACCCAGTAGCGCCAGGGCGTTTGAATCGAAATAGGCCCACTTTGCTTGAGTGTCCCCAACGTAAATAACGTAACTTCCCGGTGTGAATAAGGGGCAAAAATCATCCATGATCTTCTTCACCAGGATATTCTGACCACCGGGGGAAAGCCTGATTTCCTGACTATTCGCCAGCCTGACAGGCAGCCGTCTCATTTCTCTCTCGCGTGCATACAGTTTTTTCAGTGTATCCACGGTCCGAAGATATTTCTGCAAATACCCCTTCCATCCTGGTTTCCCGAAACCTCGAAGCAGTTTCAGGACGGATGGCTCGATCTGATAGACTGCTT
>Ga0154767_1096_pt5 | contig 21348 bp, 22 predicted proteins | sample Rifle2008BG16ft_FD_105775 | JGI IMG/M metagenome (GOLD analysis project Ga0154767, IMG submission 105775) | Gammaproteobacteria bacterium RBG_16_51_14 | reverse complement strand
GTACGGGAGCGGCAGGAGATTACATTTTCCGGAAGATTTCTCATGAGAGACCCTCCAGGGCAGAGATTACATACTGCGCATAATATATATTATGTTAAATAATATTATATTTGGATGTGCCATTGAATGCAATTGACACTGTTATATTCAGAGATAACCAGTCTTTATCTTTCTTGTCGATGACTTGACCAGTTCGTTGATTGCATGGATGGTCTCAGGTGACGGGTTAATGATCCGGCAACCAGTATTGTAGTGTACGGGTTCCTCGTGTACCTGGTTCCAGATACCTTTGATCATCAGCTGGATGCTGGCATAAACGCCCGAGGCTTTTAAACAGATTGAAAGTTCCTCGAATAACGGTACCTCGGACTTGCTTATCAACCTGAGTCCTTCACGATGTATGTCGTTCGCATTACCGATAAGCTTGCCTGTTGTCTCCTCGTGCACATCGAAATAACAGAGTGAACGTTTTAATTGTCGTTTGTCTTCCAACATTTTACCCCATTTATTTTTTACAAAATGACTTCATATATTCGATTCCAGGTGCCATCAAGACTCTCCATGATGTCTCTATATGTCCTTCAAACTTCGGGTCAATTTCATCAACCGTCTTTATCATGCTATCAAGCCAGATGTCATAGAATTCTGCAGTAATATTCAGTTGATTTTTTCCATGCGCCACGGCTATTTTTTCAATTTCATCACTGGGTTCAAGTGTGGCTGAAAAAGTCATGATATGTGTCATTGACTGCATGAGCATCGTTATCTGTCGATCCATGTCCGTTTTTGCAAATAAATCCTTTATTCGTGGATCTGCAGAAATCAATATTTCATAAAATCGTCGATAAAAACTACGGGCATCCGGTGATATTGCCCTCTGGAAGCTGTTATTAAAATGCTTGCGATACCTTTTCATTGACTATGGATTATAGGTTTGATTTCTCACAAATAAACAGTTTGTGAATGCTTTTTACAAAGCAATTACAAATTTTTACATAACCAAATGATTCGTACGAAAATTCTGAAGTAATATACCCAATCAAGACAACATTCGGATTCAGGTGATCACGTAATATTTTTTGATTGATTGCCAGAGACATCAAACCAGCGAAAGAAATCCATTTTCTGACGTGCCGTTGTTGTTAAAAAAACCTTCAATATGTAAACGCGACTGTCCCCGGTTTTGTTTGGGTGGAACGGTCTGATTCCGAAGGGTTTTTTATTTAATGCATCATTTTTTTGAATATTTGTCGTATCATATCGTCTAATTGTGCGGGTGGCGCAAGTTTGTACTGGATATTCAGACATTAAAAACAGCAGTTATCTCTGCGCAAAATTATGCCGTCATACGGTTGATATCGTAAAGAGATATCTACGGTTAAGGATATTCGCAGAACTGGTATTCCATTGATTTAAACAAGTTATAGATGAATCAGATCTAATTTTAGGGAACAGACCCGAAATACTATTGTGAAACCAGAGCATCAGATCATCGATCTGGCAAAAGTAAAAGTCAGCTGTACAAATTGCAGCCTGACAGAACTTTGTTTGCCCAGAGGTATGGGTGAAGATGCAGTGCGAAAGCTGGAAAAAATTATTAAACGAGCATCTCCCCTTCAAAAAGGAGAATATCTTTACCGGGGTGGAGATCCATTTAATGGAATTTATGCAGTCCGATCAGGGTTGATTAAAGTATATGCCAATTCCGATGGTGGAGAAGAACAGATTATCGGATTCTATTTGCCAGGTGAAATACTGGGTCTGGATGCTATCGAAAATAATACCCATGCCTGTTTTGCTGTAGCACTCGAGACGAGTAGTTACTGTACTATCCCATTCGCTGATTTATCTGGAATATGTAAAGTGGTTCCTGAGTTACAGGATCAACTGTTCAAAATAATGAGCCGGGAACTGACGAATGAAAACCAGATGTTACTTACCCTGGGAAAGAAAAATGCGGAAGAAAAGGTTGCAACATTTCTGCTGACTATCTCAAACCGGTATCGACAGCGGGGTTATTCAGCCAACGATTTTAAATTAATCATGTCGAGGCAGGAAATCGGGAACTATCTGGGGGTTACGTTTGAAACAGTGAGTCGTATATTCAGCCGGTTTCAGCGTGACGGGATAATCAGTGTCCACAAGAAATACGTCAATATTCTGGATATGGACGCATTGAAAAAACTGGTTTCCGGCTGTTGTGGATAGCGTTTTTGTGCCGGGTGAAAAAAACGCCGCCTCACATGGGGTGACGCAGGGTACAGGACGCTGCAAGAGGGTATGTGAGGCGGCGTATTCCACGAATGTCAGTCATTCCGACTGACTTCTTTAAAATAAGCTTAATACTGTTGCCTTATGACATTATTGATCTGGATCAAAGAAGGATGTCTTTTCCCATAGGTAGTCTCTGTCTCATACATGTGAATTAGAGATGAAACATGATCTGGATCAACCATAGATTCAACTTGACTGGTGCAACATACCGGTAACTGCTTAAATAAATACAATTACTTGATTTGGACAGAACATTGGATCAATCACTATTTTTTGATAAAGAGCTCATCAGGAGATATGACAAGCCTGGACCCAGGTACACATCATATCCTGCTGCCACTCAATTTCATGAGAATTTTCTCGTTAATGACTATATCAGGGAAGCACGGTGCACGAATCAGGATCTGATACCGATACCATTATCGTTATATTTCCATCTGCCATTCTGCGATACCGTTTGTTATTACTGCGCATGTAATAAAATAGTTACCCGAAACAGACAACATGCAATCCCCTATCTGAATAATCTTCATCGTGAAATCGAGTTTCAGGGGAAGTTATATGATCGTGACCGGATGGTAGACCAGTTACATTGGGGTGGCGGCACACCTACTTTCATTTCACATGATCAAATGTGTGAATTAATGGATGTGACAAGGGATAATTTCACACTTCGTGGTGATGACAGTGGTGAATACTCTATTGAGATAGATCCCAGAGAGGTAGATTCTGAATCAATACCCCTGCTCCGCAAAATCGGTTTCAACCGTATCAGTATAGGCATCCAGGATTTTGACCCGACGGTACAGAAAGCAGTCAACCGTATACAACCTTATGAACAAACTGCAGATGTAATCAAGGCTTCCCGCGATAGTACATTCCGTTCCATAAGTGTAGATCTTATCTATGGATTGCCACTTCAATCAGTAGCAAATTTCAGGATCACCCTCGAAAAGATTGTCGAATTGTCACCGGACAGGGTCGCAATATATAACTATGCTCATCTGCCACATCTGTTCAAGACACAGAAACAGATCAATGAATCAGAATTACCCTCCCCTGCCGAGAAACTGGGAATACTGCAAATGGCAATAAATACCATGATAGAAGCGGGGTATGTTTATATTGGTATGGATCATTTTGCGAAACCAGACGATGAACTTGCATTAGCACAGCGAGATGGCAATCTCTACAGGAACTTCCAGGGCTATTCAACACATGCAAACTGTGACGTTATCGGCATGGGAATTTCTTCTATCAGCCGGGCGGGCAATTGTTATGCCCAGAACGTGCGGACGCTTGATGAATACGTTGCCATAGTCCAGTCTGGTGAAATACCCATATTCAGGGGCTATGAATTGAATTCGGAAGATAAAATAAGACGTGATGTGATCGCCCAGTTAATTTGTCATTTTTCCCTGGATTTTACCCAAATAGAATCTCAATATGAGATTGATTTCAAATCCTATTTCTCAAAAGAATTGGAACAATTATCAATAATGCACACGGATGGACTGCTGCTTGTAGAGGCAGACAAGATTCAGGTATTGCCTATTGGCCGCCTGCTGATTCGGAATATATGTACGGTTTTTGATCAATACATGCAACAAAACGACACAGTAAAACGCTTCTCGAAAATGATTTGATCCTTGCAACAGCATACAGGTGTCACAGATTATAGAAAATCCTGAACATCCGTCACCGGGATTATCAGAATATATCGAGTTTGACGGATATCTTTGCAATGCAAATTGTCGTGAAACAAACAGGTGAAAATCCAGACTGTCGTTTGATGCAGGATATCACGCACTGCATGGGGTATTATCCGGATGACTACATCACCCATGTGAAGACAAAGCGTTTCGCAGCGGGATTGCCATGATTGAATTGATAAGGAGAAACTGCATATATCCCGGCATCAGCCGGCATGGAAATTATCAATGACTGTTATCGATACCATAATTGCTTCCGGATTTATACAGGAAGATATTGAATTATGCTGACTATCCCGACACTGACAACCCGGCAGCTTGATGATTTCAGGCGTGATGGTTTTGTTTTTGTAAAGGGCGGCTTTACTGCTGATGACATGATGCAAATTCAGGTATGGACATCTGAATTGGCGGCAATGCCTGAACAGTCAGGCAAACACTGGGTCTATCATGAAAACAGCATATCGGAGCCTGATATCAGGCTGATTAACAGAATCGAGTACATATCACCCTTCCATGCAGGCTTTGCCGAACTGAGTGAAACATTAAAGTTACCCGTATCCCGGTTATTGGGGGAAGAGGCTGTGCTCTTCAAGGAAAAGATAAATTTCAAAATGCCGGGAGGTGACGGTTTCAAACCACATCAGGATTCACAGGCAGGCTGGGAGGACTATGCGGATTTCTTTATCAGCGTTATGGCATGTATTGATGAAGCAACTGTCGACAATGGCTGTCTTCAGCTTGTCTCCGGCCATCAGAACCGGGGTTTGTACCGTACCTGGGAGCCTCTGACCGAGGAGGATATGGCGGATATGGAATTCAAATATTATCCTACACAACCAGGAGACCTTGTTTTCTTTGATTGTTATGTTCCCCATGCTTCTGAACTAAACAGGAGTGATAAAATTCGACGCCTTTATTTTGCAACATACAACAGGCTGTCAGCAGGCGATCATCTCGAAAAATATTATGCAGATAAATATAAATCCTTCCCGCCGGATATTGACCGGGTGCAGGGCAGGCAATATGTATTCAGGGTCTGATATCAGTGTTCCGGCATCGTCGCTTGCCATTTTGACAGGTTTTTTTTAATATATTGATATACTGCACAGAAGCTTCCAAAATCAGAAGCTCACGCAAACCTTTCCCATGTATCATTTCCCATCGATATCAATAATTAAGAGTTTTCTGCGTGACTTTCGCATGGACGTTTTGTTTTTTTGGTGGCTTGATGCAGGATTTTTGAGGATTGTGATGGCAGAATTTCAGTTATGAAGCAAAAGGATCAATTAATGACGGTGGCAGGACAGACTGGCTCTGATCCTCAACAAGACGTAGCCAAACCGTTATTCGAGGTGCGGGGTCTTGAATGTGTGAGGCATGATGTCATTTTATTCCAAAATATTTCTTTCAGCCTGCAATCAGGAGACTTGTACCAGGCTGATGGTGAGAACGGCACCGGCAAGACCAGCCTTATCAGGATACTGGCAGGACTCATTCAGCCAACTGCGGGTGAAGTATTATGGCAAGGCAAGGAAATCTCGAGATGCCTTTATGAATATCAGTGTGAAATCAACTATATAGGCCATCTGAATGGTATAAAAGATGCGCTGACGCCGGTAGAGAATTTAAAAGTTGTGGCGGCACTGACCGGTAGCAGGACAAATAATGATTTTTCAATGATCCTGGAACGGGTGGGGCTGGCTGGTCTGGATGACGTGACAGTCAGTACGATGTCCGCAGGCCAGAAAAGAAGGGTTGCCCTGGCACGCCTGCTGGTCACTGATACGACGCTCTGGCTTCTGGATGAACCATTCACTTCACTGGATCCGACCGGAAAAACTGTTATTGAACAAATGATTGTGGATCATTGTGCAAATGGCGGCATTGTTATTTTTGCCACCCATCAAGCCATGGAAATTGAAGGTTGTACCATCAACCACATACATCTCGGGAAAAAATAGATGTACGCATACTGGAAGGCTTTTGTTGTTATTGTGTCAAGAGACGCCATGCTTGCCTTTCGTCGGCAAGCGGAACTGGTTAACCCCTTGATTTTCTTCATCATGGTGGTTACGCTTTTTCCGTTTGCCTTCGGATCTGATTCTGAATTACTGCAGCGAATAACCGCAGGAATGATCTGGATTACAGCGTTGCTTGCCTCAACACTGTCGCTTGACAGTATATTCCGTTCCGACTTTGATGATGGATCGATTGAACAGATTGTCCTGTCACGATATTCATTAATCCTGCTGGTTGCTGCCAAGATTACTGCCCATTGGCTATTGACCGGATTACCATTGATTATGGTAGCCATGCTGATCGGTTTTATACTGTCTTTGCCCGGACAAACGATGCAGGCACTTCTGGCCACGCTGTTGCTGGGTACACCCGTCCTGAGTTTGATTGGAGCGATTGCTGTGGCGCTAACGGTCGGATTACGCAGCGGTGGAATGCTGCTTAGCCTGTTAATCCTCCCCCTGTATATGCCAGTATTAATTTTTTCAATGCTGGCTGTTGAAAATGCGATGTCAGAATTGCCGATTACTGCAGAGCTTTATTTCCTTGCAGGGATACTGGTGCTATCTGCTACACTCGCACCCGTTGCCACAGCATCCTCTTTGCGAATCCGATTGAGCTGATAGTATGTTTACACGATTTAATCAATTTGCTTCCCCGAAGCATTTTTACGACCTTTCCGCCAGGCTGACACCCTGGTTTACATGGGCCAGTATCTTATTGTTACTGGCGGGACTTTATGGCGGGCTGGTGCTGGCACCGGCAGATTATCAACAAGGTGACAGTTTCAGGATTATTTACATCCATGTCCCCAGTGCCTGGATGTCATTATTCGTTTATGTAGTAATGGCCATGGCAGGCGGCATTGGTCTGATCTGGCACGTCAAGATTGCCGATATCATCGCGCGGAGCAGTGCATCACTCGGTGCTTCATTTACCTTCCTGGCCCTGGCGACGGGTTCCCTGTGGGGAAAGCCCATGTGGGGTACCTGGTGGGTATGGGATGCCAGACTGACGTCTGAATTAATCCTGCTATTTCTATACCTGGGCTACATCGCACTGCAATCTGCATTCGATGATCGCAGGGTAGCAGCGCGTGCAGGTGCGGTTCTGGCACTGGTCGGTCTGGTCAATATCCCCATCATCCATTATTCAGTCGAGTGGTGGAGTACCCTGCATCAGGGGCCGACCATAACAAAATTCGATGCACCGTCAATCCATATGAGCATGCTGATCCCCCTGCTGTTGATGGCACTGGCATTCAAGTCTTATTTCATATCTGTTCTGTTAATCAGGGCCAGGAGTGAGATACTGGAATATGAATGTAATAGTACCTGGGTAGAGGAACTGATCAGCAACCGGAGTTTCTAAGAGCTTATGTCGATTCAGGAATTTTTTCATATGGGGGGGTATGCCTTTTACGTATGGTCATCCTACGGTTTATGTGCTGTTGTAATGATCCTGAATGTGCTGCAATCAGTATCCAGACAGAAAAAGACCCTGAATACCCTCATAAAACGTCAGCGTCGTACCCTGGGCCAGTAAATTTATGAGTCCACGCAGAAAACGTATTATTCTGATTTTGTTTGTCCTGGCTGGAATGGGTATAGCGTCTGTCCTTTTGCTCACTGCCTTTGAAAAAAATCTGCTCTATTTTTACAGTCCAAGCCAGGTTGCCGCCGGCGAGGCACCTAGCACGCGTGCCTTCCGTATTGGCGGACTGGTTATGAAAAACAGTGTCCAACGGAATCCGGACAGCCTTGAGGTCAGTTTCGTGATTACCGACACGGTCAATACCACTAAAATCGTTTATGACGGTATTTTGCCCGATCTTTTTCGCGAGGGTCAGGGTATTGTCGCAAACGGCAAACTGGTCAATACCGGAGTTTTTCAGGCGCAAGAAGTGCTGGCAAAACATGATGAAAACTATATGCCGCCGGAAGTTGCAGATGCCCTGGCAAAGGCCGGCGGAACTTATCCTCTACCCGAAAACCATAAATCAAAATGATAGCTGAACTCGGTCATTTCGCCCTTATCATGGCGCTGGGCATCGCCATTGTGCAGACAATCTTTCCCATCGCAGGTGCAGCCCGGGACAATCTGGTGTGGATGTCCCTGGCGCGTCCGGCAGCCCGGCTGCAGCTCGTCTTTATGCTGGGTTCATTTGCGGCCCTTGCCTGGTCTTTTTTAAGCAATGATTTCTCGGTTATTCTTGTTGCCCAGCACTCAAATACCCAGTTGCCCTCCATTTATCGTATTTCTGCGGTCTGGGGCAACCATGAGGGTTCTCTGCTATTGTGGGCATTGATACTGTCCATCTGGACTACGGCAGTATCCCTGTTCAGCCGCCGCCTGCCGGATTTCTTTGTGGCACGTGTGATTGGTGTGATGGGTCTGGTAAGTATCGGTTTTTTACTGTTCCTGTTGCTGACCTCCAATCCGTTCAATCGTCAGTTCCCTGCCCCCATGGACGGCGCAGACCTGAATCCGTTGTTACAGGATCTGGGGCTCGTTATTCATCCACCCATGCTCTATATGGGTTACGTCGGGTTTTCTGTTGCCTTTGGATTTGCCATTGCTGCCCTCCTCGGGGGGCATCTGGATACCACCTGGGCACGCTGGTCGCGCCCGTGGACAATCATGGCCTGGACGTTCCTTACCCTGGGTATCGCACTGGGAAGCTGGTGGGCATATTATGAACTGGGCTGGGGTGGCTGGTGGTTCTGGGATCCGGTGGAAAATGCCTCATTTATGCCCTGGCTGGTGGGTATAGCATTAATCCATTCCCTGGCAGTAACGGATAAAAGAGAGGTCTTTAAAAACTGGACCGTGTTACTTGCTATCTGCGCCTTCACCTTGAGTCTGCTCGGGACTTTTCTGGTGCGTTCAGGCGTCCTGACCTCTGTACACGCATTTGCCACTGACCCGACAAGGGGGATATTCATCCTGTGCCTGCTTGGATTTTTTGTGGGCGGTTCACTGATTCTTTATGCCTGGCGTGCGCCGTATACATTAAACGCGGGGAGATTCAGACCGTTTTCACGCGAATCTCTCCTGCTGCTGAACAGCGTATTAATGATGGTTGCCATGTTTACCGTATTATTGGGCACGATCTATCCACTGATTATCGAGGCATTAGGGCGTGGCAAACTTTCCGTGGGCGCCCCCTATTTCAATTCAGTATTTATCCCGTTGATGTTACCAGTGGTTGCCATTATCGGTATTGGAGCCAATACTCGCTGGAAACAGGATGAATGGCGACAGGTCTGGCGGCGGCTGCGTTTTCTCCTCGCTGGCAGTCTGGTCTTGGGGATCGCCATGGGATTGATGCTGGTTGATAGCAGATATATCCAGACCATTACGGGTATTACAGTTGCTTTATGGATACTGTTTACCAGCCTCTACACTTACTATTCCTATCTAAAAGACAGGAAAAATAAACTGGAAAGCCTGCGTAATGGACCACTTGGCTTCTACGGGATGACCGTTGCCCATATTGGATTTGCCATTACCATTATCGGTATCACCATCACGACCCAGCATAGTGTTGATCTCCATGAAAGGATGGAACCCGGTGACCAGGTCGAATTTGCGGGCTACACATTTCATCTGGACTCCATCCGCTCATTACCCGGGCCGAATTATCAGGCAACTGAAGCAATTGTCGGGGTTTCAAAGAATGGTCAACACGTCACAACCATGCGTTCACAGAAACGCATCTATCCTGTACGACAGATGCCGATGACGGAAGCTGGTATCGATCCGGGATTAACGCGTGATCTCTATGTTTCATTGGGCGAACCATTAGATGACAAGGCATGGAGTCTTCGTCTTTATCACAAACCGTTTGTGCGTTGGATCTGGCTGGGAGCCATCTTCATGGCACTCGGCGGGTTACTCGCGGCCGCCGATCGTCGTTATCGAATCAGGCATGAACAATACAGTGGGAGCCAGGCCGGGATCGTACTTGCCGCTGCGCCGGTTGATCGTTAGGTCATGCCATGATTCGTTATACGCTCCCACTTGTCATTTTTATTGGTCTTGTTTTTCTTTTTGTATTCGGACTGCATAATGATCCACGTCTTGTTCCTTCCCCGCTCATTGACAAGCCGGTCCCGGCCTTTGAGCTGCCATTGCTGCATAAACCGGAATTGACCCTGCGATCAGAAGATCTGCTTGGCCAGGTAACCCTGATTAATGTATGGGCATCATGGTGTGTTTCGTGCCGGGCTGAACATCCCCTGCTGGTAGATCTGGCAGGCAGCAGTGATATTAAAATCTACGGACTCAATTACAAGGATGAACGTGATGACGCCCTGATGTGGCTCGAACAACTGGGGAATCCCTACGCAGAAAGCATTTTCGATCAGCAAGGCAGGGTCGGAATTGATTTCGGGGTCTATGGCGTACCGGAGACCTTTGTTGTGGACAGGAATGGAATTATCCGTTACAAGCAAATCGGACCGATAACGGAAGAAGATCTCAAGACAAAAATCCTGCCACTGGTCGAACAACTCAAGGCGCCGGTCACATGAAAGTATCTATCCGTTCCCTGTTACTATTACTGTTGTTGACGACGAGCACGGTTCTGCATTCAGAAGATACAGTCTATAAATTCAAGGATGACCTGCAGGAACAACGCTATCAGGATTTGATCAATGAATTACGTTGTCTTGTCTGCCAGAACCAGACTCTTGCAGATTCGAATGCAGAACTGGCACAGGATCTTCGCCATGAAGTATACGAAATGATAGTCAAGGGCGGATCGGATGACACGATTATTGAATTTCTTGTCAACCGGTACGGTGATTTTGTTCTGTATCGCCCTCCTTTAAAACAAACAACATGGATCCTCTGGTTTGGCCCTCTGCTGATGATGGTATTTGCACTTTTTGCGGCTTTCCGAATCATCATAAACCGAAAGGCGGAGAATAGCGGCATGCCCGTACTTTCGGATGAGGAGCGCAAAAAATTGGCAGATTTGCTGAATCAACCTGAAGCGGGAGGTAGCTGAGAAAAATGCTGTTCTTCTGGTCACTGACGGGAGTTATGCTCCTGGCTGCGTTGCTGGTTGTACTGAAAGTACTCCTTTTCCCTGTGCGCAAGCAGGAGATTACTGTTAATGCCGGATTGTCTGTATATCGAGCCCGGTTTAACGAACTCGAACAGGATATCCGGAACGGGAATATCAGTGCGGAAAATGCGGATACTGCCCGCAAGGAAATGGAAGTGTCCTTGCTCAATGAATCCGGTCACGGGACAATTCCTGCCAAAACACATGCCGGGAACAATCCCATGGTTACCGACAGGATAACGGCGATCATCATCGCAGTATCATTACCGGTTTTTGCAATATTGCTGTACCTGTTTCTGGGGCAACCTGAACTACTTGACAAGCCGTCACGACCCGCCCGGGATACCATGGCAGATTCCATGCCTGCCGAACATCCGACGACGGATAAAGAACATCCATCGATAGATAAAATGGTGTCAAAACTTGCAGAACGCCTTAAACAGCAACCGGATGATGCTGAAGGCTGGTGGACATTGGCCAGTTCATACATGTCAATGGATCGCTTTTCTGATGCAGAGGCTGCATTTGCGCAGCTTTATAAAATGACTGGTGATGAACCTCGTGTGTTGTTGCGCTACGCTGATGCGATGATTATGGCGAACGACGGACGATTTTCCGGAAAACCCGCCGAACTGATTGACAAGGCACTGGCACTTGAACCGGAAAATACCACGGGTCTCTGGCTTGCAGGAATGGCTGCCAGAGAAAAAGGTGACTACAAGGCGGCGATTGATTCCTGGCACAAGTTACTGCCAAAACTGGAGAATGACCCTCAAGCCCAGCAGGAAGTCGTACAGTTGATCAATTCCGTATTGCAACAGGCTGACGGCACCGTGGAAATGCCCACTGCCCTACCTGCTCAAACAGCGGAGCAGGAAAAGACGGAGCCGGAACAGCCGATGGCCGCTTCATCATCCATTACTGTCAATGTAACACTGGCGCCCGAACTGGTGGCACTGTCCCGTCCGGACGATACGCTTTTTGTTTTCGCCAAAGCCATCCAGGGCCCACCCATGCCGGTGGCTATTGTCAGGAAAAAAGTCAGTGATTTGCCGCTGGAAGTCACGCTGGATGATACAACAGCCATCATGCCCACTAATAAACTTTCCGGTCATGATTCCGTCAACGTAGGTGCGCGTATTTCAAAAAGCGGCAACGCCATAGCCCAGAGCGGTGATCTCCAGAGTGACAGCATCACTGCAAAACCCGGATCAAATGATACGATTATGCTGGTGATTAACACACAGGTCCCCTGACCTGTGTTTCCCGCAGCGGGTTTACAGGTATATCTTATGTATATTTGCCTTCAGTCTTTCAAGGTAGACCCAGGGACGTTACTGGTATTGCCAGCCGGATAGGCAAACCCTCCCGGTTTCTTGGAAATCATAAGCACAACCCTGTTTTTCATCGGACTCACCAGTTCACTGCACTGCCTGGGTATGTGCGGAGGGATCATTGCTGCACTATCGCTTGGATTGCCTGCCGATATAAGAAGCTCCCGATTTTGCATGATCGGTATTGTGTTTGCCTTCAGCGCTGGCCGTATCGCCAGTTATACCCTTGCCGGGGCCGTCGCGGGATTCATCGGTGGCAGATTCACCCGTGTCCTTGAACAGAATAACGGACATTTTGTCTTGCAAGTGATCGCAGGCATTATCCTGGTGATTCTGGGTTTGCATATTGCAGGGTGGATGCCCCGATTAAAACTGATTGAAAAAACGGGCACACGACTGTGGCAATATCTGCAACCATTAGGGAAACATTTTCTGCCTGTCACGAATATAGCGAGGGCATTGTTGACAGGTGTTATCTGGGGCTGGTTACCCTGCGCACTGGTATATTCAGTGTTGTTACTTGCAGTAACCAGTGACAGTTGGCAGCAGGGGGCTGTTTATCTGTTTGTGTTTGGCTTGGGCACACTTCCCGTCATGTTGACGGCAGGGATGATCAGCGGCCTGGTCAGGCAACATTCACAAAATATCCCTCTGCGTTGTATTGCCGGCCTGCTGATTGTAATTGTCGGGATAATCACCCCCCTGTTCCATATTGGCTATGACAGCAGGCATAGCCATGGCGCCAATCACACGGCAACAGAAAAGCTGTTACAGCGATTACATCAGGGATTTCAAAGCTGATTGCATTCAGTGATTTTCAGAGTTGTCTTCTTCTGAAGATATCCGATCGTCATCCATCAGGATCTGGTGTCCTGGACCTTCCAAATCCTCAAACTGGTCAGATTTTATCGCCCAGAACAACGCATAGACAATGACCGCAACCAGAATTAAAGAGACAGGTATCAGAAGATAGATAATTTCCACGATCAGCTTTTTACAATGCTTGCTGCATTGCCAACGACCACAAGCGAACTCAGGGACATGCCGATTGCCGCCATCCAGGGGGCAAGCAGGCCTGACGCTGCAGCGGGTACTACCAGCAGATTATAAACAATGGCCCAGACCATATTCTGCCTGATGATGGTCAGGGATTTTCGTGCAATCTGGATACCGTCCTGAAGCATATCAAGTTTGTCATTCAGCAGGATCATGTCAGCACTGATCCTGGCGATATCAGCACCCTTCCCCATTGCAATCGAGACATGGGCTGCAGCGAGGATGGGGGCATCGTTTATGCCGTCGCCTATTACAGCCGTAAAGGCGCCGTTATCATGCAAATCTTTCAATATTGATAATTTCCTTTCTGGTGGAAGGCCGGAAAATGCCTCTTTTATACCAAGTTGTCCGGCAATGTGCCTGACAATATCAGCATGATCACCGCTCAACATCAAGGTATGTGCCCCGTTTGCATTGAGGGCAGCAACCAGTGCCCTGGCCGAGGGCCTGATCTGATCAGAAAAAACAAATCTGCAAAGAATATTATTTTCATCCGCAAGAAAGGCTGACGAACTACTTTCTGATGTAACGTTTTTGTTTCCTGCATACCTGGAAACCAGGGTTGTATTTGCGAATATATAGCCTGCTGTGCCAAGAAAGTAGCGTTTATTCGCAATGATACCGGTGATACCTTGACCGGGTGTGTTGATTACTTCACTTGCTGTCATGACAGTTCCTTCAGCCATGCCGGTAATTGCCAGCGCAACAGGATGTTCCGAGTGTTTTTCTATTGCGGCTGCCAGATGGATACACTCCTGCTTTTTTACATCAGCAAGACACTCGACATCGATAAGCTGCAATTTGCCGAATGTCAGCGTGCCGGTTTTATCAAAAATGAAATGTGTCGCACGCGCGAGATTCTCGACAGCTTCATGTGTGGTTACAGCAATTCCCCTGCGCATAAGGGCAACCGATGCCGCTGTAATCGCTGTTGGTGCCGCCAGGGATAATGCACAGGGACAAGACACAACGAGCAAAGAGATCGTTATCGACAGCCATGATCCGCTGCCGGCTTGCCACCAGTACCATGCAACGACTGCTGCCAGAAGTAGCAGCACACCAACAAACCAGCTGGCAATACGGTTTGCCAGCTGGATCATGACCGGTTTTTCATTCTGTGCCTCTTCCAGGAGACGGCCTATACGTGAAACGGTGCTGTCATTGCCAATACGGGTTATCTCCAGCCAGATCGGTGAATCAATATTGGTACTACCGCCAATCACCCCATCTCCGGTCTGTTTGATAACAGGCATGCTTTCGCCGGTGATGATGGATTCATCAACGGTTGAAACGCCTTTGGTAATAACGGCATCTGCAGGAATCGTCTCGCCTGGCCTTACCACGATACAATCACCGGTGACCAGATCAGTCACAGGTACACATTCTTCACTGGTTTGATTACTGTTTATTCTTGTTGCAGTAGCAGGAATTATTCTGCCGAAAAGGTTTACCTGATCGCCGGCATGTTTCCTCGCAGTAAACTCGAGATATCTGGCGAGCAGCAGCAAAAAGACAAACATGACAATGGAGTCGTAATAGATATATCCATGCTGAAACAGGGTGGCCTCGATACTCCCCAGATAGGCAATCAGTATCCCCAGAGAAACAGGAATATCCATACCAAAATGCAGGTGTCGACTATCCCTGAGCGCCCCTTTATAGAAGGGTTGTGCCGAGTAAAGCACAACGGGAGTGGTCAGCAGCAGATTTACCCATTGCAGAAAAAACCGGAAATCCGCTTCCATTCCATGCCATTCACCAACATACAGCGCAACCGAAATCATCATGACTTGCATACCCAGCACCCCGGAAAGTCCTATGCGCCGTAACTGGCCTTTACGTTCTTTCTCCAGCAATACCTCTCTTGCCCCCGGGTCGTAGGGACAGGCAAAAAAGCCCAGGCTTGTGATTGTCCTGAGAATCTCACTGAGGTGTATCCGGCTGTCATCCCATCGGATGCTTGCCCGGTTCGTGGTGTAATTGATTTTTGTACTGATTACACCCGGCGTTTTATTGAGACGTGATTCTGTCAACCAGATACAGGCAGGACAGACAATACCCTCCAGCATGAGATGAGCCTCACGAAGGCCGCCATCCCGTGTTTCAACAAAACTCTCCTGCACCCTGACATCATCATAAACAGTAAAATTACGGAGCATTTCAGGAACAATCTCATCAGGTCTTCCAGGCATGCCGGAACGGAACCGGTAATAATCAGACAGACCATAGTCAACAATGGTTTGTGCTACTGCCTGACAACCATGGCAGCACATCGGCATTTCCTTATCGTCCATACTGACGGTAAGTGTGATTGCTTCCGGCACGGGTTCACCGCAGTGATAGCACGTATCTGTCATAGCAACAGACTGGTACGACAATGATGATGGATTGTCCTGATGTTTGATGTGAGGGAATTCATTCAACAGGACAAGATTGATAAGGGATATCCACTGGAAGGAATCGTGTATAGGGCACAGTTATATAATTACTGTATTTATGCAATCTGCAACCGTTACATCACATGCAATAAGTATTTTAGCCCCCAATCGGAATACACTCACAACTTCAGAATTCATCCGTCTGGAAGCGGGTGTAAAAAACTGGCAATATAAGGCGTATCCATAATATCGCGCTTATTTTAGATAACAACCGGCAACGGTCTGATAATTAAAAACATTTTGAGGATGAGTTATGGCCGAAACTGAAACCTATAATTACAGGGTTGTCCGGCAGTTTGCCATTATGACGATCATATGGGGCATTGTCGGTATGGCTGTCGGTGTTCTCATTGCCGCACAACTGGCGTGGCCGGTATTAAACTTTGATATTCCATGGCTGACCTTCAGCCGGTTACGTCCTTTACACACGAATGCAGTAATCTTCGCCTTTGGTGGTTGCGCCTTGTTTGCCACTTCCTATTACGTAGTACAACGTACCTGTCACGTGCGTCTTTACAGTGACAAATTGGCGGCTTTTACCTTCTGGGGCTGGCAGGCAGTGATCGTGTCAGCAGCGATAACACTACCACTCGGTATTACCAGTTCAAAAGAATATGCAGAACTGGAGTGGCCGATTGATATATTGATCACCGTTGTCTGGGTAGTCTATGCCATTGTTTTTTTCGGGACACTGGGCAGACGCCGGATCCAGCATATCTATGTCGCCAACTGGTTTTACGCCGCATTTATCATCACCATCGCAGTATTGCATATCTTCAACAGCCTGGCCCTGCCGGTCAGTTTCCTGAAATCCTACTCTGTTTATGCAGGTGTTCAGGATGCAATGGTACAGTGGTGGTATGGTCATAATGCAGTCGGCTTCTTCCTGACTGCGGGTTTCCTCGGCATGATGTACTATTTCGTTCCAAAACAGGCCCAGCGACCGGTTTATTCTTACCGGCTCTCAATTGTTCATTTCTGGGCACTGGTTTTTACCTATATCTGGGCGGGACCTCACCATCTCCATTACACGGCACTGCCAAACTGGGCGCAATCCCTGGGAATGGTCATGTCCCTGATCCTGATTGCTCCTTCCTGGGGCGGCATGATCAATGGCATCATGACCCTCTCCGGTGCCTGGGACAAATTACGCACCGACCCGGTACTCAGATTCATGATCGTAGCCATCTCCTTCTACGGGATGTCGACCTTCGAAGGTCCGATGATGGCCATCAAGACCGTCAACGCCCTGTCTCATTACACCGACTGGACGATAGGCCATGTCCATTCCGGTGCACTCGGATGGGTTGCCCTCATTATCATGGGCACGATGTATTACCTCATACCCCGCCTGTATGGTCGTGAAATTTACAATACCAGATTGATTGAACTTCATTTCTGGGTGGCCACAATTGGTATTGTGCTTTATATCGTATCCATGTGGGTTTCCGGCATCATGCAGGGCCTGATGTGGCGTGCTGTAAATGATGATGGAACGCTGACATACAGTTTCGTGGAATCGGTACAGGCCATGCACCCCTACTACATCACCCGTTTTCTGGGTGGTGTTTTATTCCTGTCCGGGATCCTGATCATGGCCTGGAACCTCTGGAAAACGATCGCAGGGGCCAGACCGGCAGATGCGGCAATCCCGGCCCCTGCGACGGCGACGGCGCATTAAGGAGAGCTTACGTGCTAATGAGACACGAAGATATTGAAAAAAAGATGGGGTTGCTGATCTTTCTGATCATTGTGACCATCAGTATCGGCGGGATCGTCCAGATTGTTCCCCTGTTCTTCATGCATTCCACAACCGAACCGGTTACAGGGCTGAAGCCCTACTCTCCTTTACAGCTTGCCGGGCGTGACATTTACGTCCGTGAAGGCTGTTATGTCTGTCATTCGCAGATGATCCGGCCGTTCCGGGCCGAGACAGAGCGATACGGACATTACTCTCTGGCCGGAGAGTTTGTCTACGACCACCCCTTCCAGTGGGGATCGAAAAGGACCGGACCGGATCTGCACAGGGTCGGTGGCCGCTACAGCGATGAATGGCATCGTGTGCATTTAATCAATCCCAGGGATGTCGTGCCGGAATCCATCATGCCTGGCTATCCCTGGCTTGAAAATACACCGGTTGATAACAGCGATATTCAAACCAGGATGAGGGTTCTGAGAAAACTCGGTTCACCCTATAGTGATGATGAGATTGCATCGGCTACAGGCAGTCTGGAAGGAAAAACGGAAATGGATGCCATGATTGCCTATCTACAGGTACTGGGGACCGCGGTGAAGACACGCAGGTAACAATATCTTGGGTACATTACTTTCTATCTGGACAGTCATTGTTTTTGTGTTTTTCCTTGCCGTCGTGATATGGGCATGGAGCGATAAACGCAAACAGACCTTTGATGCTGCATCAAGGATACCATTGGATGATGATACTGCCCCTGCCAATGAAATAAGCGAGGAGTCAGACCATGGCTGATTTTTTCAGCGGATTCTGGAGTTACTTTATTGGAACTGTTTCAATCCTGTCGATCGTGGTATTGATCGTTTTTATTGCCGGATTTTCAGGTAAAGGGGGGTCCGCGCCGACCGGCCACATATGGGATGAAGACCTGCAGGAGTTAAACAACCCCTTGCCACGCTGGTGGCTCAATCTGTTCTATATTTCACTGGTTTTCGGTGCTGTCTATCTCGTTTTATATCCCGGTCTTGGCAGTTTTGAAGGTGTCCTGGGCTGGAGTCAGAAAAAACAGTACGATGAGGAAATCCAGGCGGCCAATAACAAATTCGGACCCATCTTCGAAAAATATCTGCAACAGGATCTGCAGGACGTAATCAGGAATAAGGATGCCCTGATTGTAGGTAAACGCCTGTTCTCAACCTACTGCACAACCTGTCATGGATCCGATGCCCGGGGTGCCCGCGGTTTTCCGAATCTTGCTGATAACGACTGGTTGTACGGCGGGGCACCGGAAACGATCAAGACCACGATTATGAATGGTCGTCATGGCATCATGCCGCCCTGGGAAGGGGTGATCGGTAACGACAATGTCATGAAAGTCGGTGAGTATGTCAGGGGTCTGAGCGGGCAGAATGTGGATACTGCAATGGCATCCGCAGGCAAAGAGGTGTTCTCCCAGTTCTGCATCGCCTGCCATGGTGCGGATGCCAGGGGGAACCAGGCACTGGGGGCCCCCAATCTGACCGACGATATCTGGCTTCATGGCAGTTCCCGGCAGCGCATCCAGGAAACCATTGCGGCCGGACGGCAGAGCCTGATGCCACCCCACAAGGAATTTCTGGGCGAGGCCAGGATTCATCTGCTGGCAGCCTATATTTCCAGTCTGTCACAGGCAGAAAAGTAATGTTCATTTCCTGCCGTAACGGATTTTCAGAACAGGAACTTGCCTCCGGAATGAAAGTCCAGTGAAGATGTGGGATCGAATTCATGGCAGGATCTCAAATTCGCAAAAACTGATTACTGATCTCTGGTTATCATTCCTGACAGCCGGTGCCGGTACCGCATTCGTTTTTATTCTGTTTGATCCAGATGAAATCCTTTCTTGTCTTGACTTGTCTGGCCTGGGCAGGACCGGGGCCTATTCCATCGTGTTTTTCTTTTTCTGGTTCATGACATCCTGTGCCAGTCTGCTGTCCATGCTGTTTCTTGACACCGATAACACGAAAAACACTAATGCCGGCAAATGACGTGGACCGGGCGGATAAAAAATTAATGCGTGCCCAGGCAAGTGCTGCATCCGGCAGCAACGATATTATCGAGCTGTCACTCTATGCCAGGAGCCAGAAAATCTACCCCAGACAGGTGCATGGTATTTTTGCAGTCCTAAGGGTCACTGCCATATTGCTGTTGCTCGGTATCTTTTATCACCTCCCCTGGCTGGAGTGGAATGGCAGACAGGCCGTCCTGTTTGATCTACCGGCACGCAAGTTCTATCTGTTCGGGCTGACGATCTGGCCCCAGGATTTTTTCTACCTCGCCTTTCTCCTGATTATTGCGGCATTAAGCCTGTTTTTCTTTACTGCGCTGGCAGGACGTCTCTGGTGCGGCTATGCATGTCCACAGACGGTATGGACAGAGGCCATGCTTTTTATTGAAAGGATTGTTGAAGGCAGCAGGATCCAGCAAATGCGCCTGGACCAATCACCGCTGACCTGGCACAAGTTTGTCATCAAGGCAACCAAACACAGTATCTGGCTGGTATTTTCCGCCTATACAGGATATGCCTTTGTTTCCTATTTTACTCCGGCACCGGAGCTTGCCCACCGGTTGCTTGCGTTCAACCTCGGACCATGGGAAACATTCTGGGTGATGTTTTACGGGGCCCTTACCTATGGCAATGCAGGCTGGATACGTGAACAGTTCTGTATCTACATGTGCCCCTATGCCCGTTTCCAGAGCGCCATGTTTGATGATAATACATTAACCATTTTCTATGATGAGAAGCGGGGTGAGGCGCGTGGTTCACGCAGGCGGGGTGCTGATTATCGCAGCACGGGTCTCGGTGACTGTATCGATTGCACTATGTGTGTCCAGGTATGTCCTACCGGTATTGATATTCGTGATGGTCTGCAATATGAATGTATCGGCTGTTCTGCCTGTATCGATGTCTGTGATGATGTCATGGAACAAATGGATTACCCGAAAGGCCTGATTCGCTATACCACGCAAAACGCCATGAACGGTAATCAAACCCGCATTATCAGACCCAGGGTTATTATTTACGGACTCCTGCTGTTACTGTTTATTATTCTCTTCGGATATTCCCTTGGTCAGCGTATTCCGATTGGTATTGATGTAATCAGGGACCGTAATCAGCTGTATCGGGAGACCGCGGGACTGATTGAAAATGTTTATACCCTGAAAATCCTGAATATGGACGACAAACAACATGCCTATACCCTGGCAGCGGATGGTATAAGGAAAATAGTACTCCTCCTGGATACAGAAAATATTATTGTTGATGCGGGCAAGATACTGGACCTGCCCGTGCGCCTCCGGGCGGATGAAGCAGTCCTGTCCAGTCGCAGTACGACAGTCATGTTTACCTTGACGGCCATGGATAAGGATGGACTCACCATCACCAAAAATGCAAGATTCATTGGCCCAATCAGATAAAACGTGTGGTTGATAACCATGCAAAATAATCCATGGTATCGTGAACCCTACGTATGGCTGGTAATATTGTTCCCTGCCCTTGCTGTCATTGCAGGAATCATCACCGCAGTCCTGGCACTCAACTCCGATGATGGTCTTGTTGCGGATGACTACTATACGCGCGGCCTTGCAATCAACCGCACAATGGAACGCGATCGGGTTGCCGAGAGATATGGTTTACAGGCAAAAATAGAACTGGTTCAGGCCGGGAATTCTGTGCGTATTACTCTCAGTGCAGACAATAATTTCAACTACC
>Ga0154767_1104_pt4 | contig 22308 bp, 20 predicted proteins | sample Rifle2008BG16ft_FD_105775 | JGI IMG/M metagenome (GOLD analysis project Ga0154767, IMG submission 105775) | Gammaproteobacteria bacterium RBG_16_51_14 | reverse complement strand
CTGCCGGCACACAGGCCTTGCACCGGTTCATGGGTATACTCTGCCGGCAACCCCGCCATCTCATTCGCATCGACATAGGGGGGGTTGCTCACGATCAGGTCATAGCGATTGGCTTGCAGATGCTGGAACAGATCAGAGTGAATCGCGGCGACCCGGCCCTGCAAGCCGTAACGTTCGATATTGAGCCGGGCGACAGCAAGCGCCTCCTCGCTGATATCAACGGCATCCACCATGGCCCCTTCGAAGGCAATGGCACAGGCAATCGCGATGCAGCCACCACCGGTGCCAAGATCCAGAATCCTCCTGACCCGTTCTTGCCGTAACCAGGGGGAAAACTGTTCTTCGATTAATTCCGCAATCGGCGAACGCGGGATCAGCACCCTTTCATCCGTGTAAAAAGAAAGCCCGGCAAACCATGCCTCCTTCAGGAGATAGGCGGCAGGTTTACGCTGCCTGATCCTTGCCTCGATCAGTTGCCGGACGTGATCGATGTCCGGCTGCGGCAGCACATCATCAAGTACCGCATCCGCGACATCGAACGGGAATCCCAGTGCCCGCAATACCAGGAACACGGCCTCAGCATAGGGGTTATCCGTGCCGTGACCGTAATACAGTCCTGCCTTCGCAAACCGCCTTTCAGCCTCGTGGATTAACTGACGTGGGGTCAGCATGGCCCGGACCAATCAGGATTGGTATTGATGCTCCCGTTTCGCATTGTTTATCTTCGTGCCTTGTCACTTCCGGTGGCATCATTAACACACACGATTAAAAAAATGGGCACATTGATCCCTCGTGAACCTGGCAGGACGCGAACACCGGAGGATTGCCCCGCGAACCGGAATATGGATAATCCCCTGAAAACGGATTTCACTCCTGCCTATATGAGCGGCTGGTAGCCAGGTATGGTTGCCGGGTCAATCTCATCGATCAGTTCAGGCGGTAAAAATTGCCCCGCATACTGTTGATAGATTTTCTGATCCATAAAGACATCAAACAAATCAGGATCGATGTGTCTTCCCACCTTCAAACGACCAAGGATGGTAAGTGCCTGCGACAGTTTCATGCCCTTCTTGTAGGGACGATCACCGGCCGTTAATGCCTCGAAGATATCCGCAATAACCATCATCCGCGCCGGTACCGACATCTGATCTCGGGTAAGTCCCCTCGGATAACCGGTACCATCTATCTTTTCATGATGACCCCCTGCATATTCGGGGACGTTACGCAGGTGTTTCGGATAGGGCAGGGATTCCAGCATTTTTATCGTCATGGAGATGTGATTGTTGATGATCTGGCGCTCCCGCAAGGTCAGTGTGCCGCGACCGATGATGAGGTTCATAATCTCGTTTTCACTCAGCAGGTTCTGCTCCCGCCCATCGGGTCCAACCCACTGGCGGGTAGCGATCTCATAGATATGCTGTATATCATCGTCGTTCATGGATTCACCGCCGATATTGCTCTGCCGGATGAATTCCAGTTCTGATTCGAGTTGTTCTATCCCTTTCGACAATTCCTCGTTGCCTGCGGATCCCGGGTCATTGCCGGATTGCCGCAGCTGTTCCTGCAGCGCGGCGATTTGCAAATCCCGCTTCAGCACTTCAAAACGGGTTTCCACCAGTTTGATGCGGTCAAAGATCGTCTCCAGCTTGGTGCCCTTGTCCACCACATATTCCGGTGTCGTAATCTTGCCGCAGTCATGCAGCCAGCCCGCCACATCCAGTGCATATTTGTCATCTTCACTCATGTTGAAATCCTTCAACGGTCCCCGGTCGATGTCACAGACTGCCTTCGCAATCATATTGGTCAGCACCGGCACCCGCCGGCAGTGCCCGCCGGTATACGGTGACTTCTCGTCAATCGCACTCGCGATCAATTTGATCATGGCATCAAACAATTCTTTCTGCGCCTCGATCAGGCTGCGGTTGGTGATGGTGACGGCGGCCTGTGAGGCCAGGGATTCAACGATGTGCTGATCGAGATCGGTGAAGGGCCTTACCCCGCCAGTGGCCGGATCAAGGGCATTGATCAGTTGCAGGACACCGATGTTCTCATTTTCATGATTGGTCATCGGCACCGTCAGAAACGAGGTGGAACGGTACCCTGTTTTCTTGTCGAAACTGCGCGTTCCGGAGAAATCAAATTTCCTGCTGGTATAGGCATTCGGGATATTGACCGTTTTACCACTCACCGCTGCCCAGGCCGCCACCATATTTTTATTTGGCTTTCCATCATCGCCATAGAGTGCTATCGGATAAAATTTGATTGGTTCACCACTGACCCCGCCCTTGTGGATACCCAGTGATTCCGTATGCATGATCTCGAATTTCAGGTGATCGTCGATACGTGTGTACAAGGTGCCGCCGTCGGCATGGGTGAACTGCATCGCCTTGCGCAGGATCATCTCCAGCACCCGGCCATGATCCTTTTCCGCCGACAGGGCGATACCGATGGCATTCAGTTCGGTAAGGAGTTTGAAGATATTTTCCTGTGTATCACCCATGTGTGGTTTACGTGGAATAGTAATTTATGAAAGGTCTGAATAATTCCATACCCCACCAGGGGGTACCGAGGTCCTGAAATTTTCAGACTGCGGAAACCCTGAATTAATCAGGGTTTCCTTAATATACATTCTAGTCGATTTGCCTGCACGGACAACCGGAACATCCCACACCGGTTTCCATGCGATTACCATAACCTTATAGTGGCCATCATACCTGCCCCGCTTTCAGGTGATGCCTGTTACCAGAACATGCAGTGACTACTGCATCACGTACCGTCCTGCGTGTTTTTGCTTCCTGCCAGATCGAGAAACAGGGCATTCAGCCTGTGCACAAAGCCGGCCGGGTCTTCCAGTTGCCCTCCTTCACTGAGCAGGGCCTGGTCAAACAGGATACGCGCCCACTCGGCAAAACGGCCGTCATCGGTTTCATCCTTCAGTCGCATGACGATCGGATGTTCCGGGTTGATCTCCAGGATGGGTTTCACTGCCGGGATGGATTGCCCCGTTGCCTTGAGGATTTTTTCCAGGTGCCTTCCCATATCGTGCTCATCCGAGACCAGACAGGCCGGGGATGTCGTCAACCGGTTCGTCGTGCGTACCTCCTTGACCTTGTCACCCAGGGATTGCCTGATCCGTTCTGTCAATCCATCCTGGCCCTGGTTTGTGTTTTCCGCCTGATCCTCTTGATCCTGGTCTTCCAGATCCCCCAGATCGAGCTCTCCCCTGGTCACCGATTGCAGCGGCTTGCCATCAAATTCATGCAAATGAGCCGTCACCCACTCATCAATGGGATCGGTCAATAATAAGACCTCGATCCCTTTTTTACGGAAAACCTCCAGATGCGGGCTGTTCCTTGCGGTCACAAAATTCTCTGCCGTGAGATAATAGATTGCCTTTTGCCCCTGCTGCATACGTTCCATATAGTTCATCAGTGAAACCGCCTGTTTGTCACTGTCGTCATGGGTAGATGCAAACCGGAACAACCTGGCAATCTCCTCCTTGTCATCCTTTGCTTCAATCACACCCTCTTTCAGTACACGTCCAAATTCATTCCAGAAACCGGCATATTTTTCCGCATCCCTGTCCGCCATGTCCTGTAACAGGCCAAGGACCTTTTTCGTACACCCGGCACGGATGGAATCAATGGTCCTGTTGTTCTGCAGGATCTCACGGGAGATATTCAACGGCAGATCATCCGAGTCCACCACACCGCGCACGAAACGCAGCCAGGCAGGTATCAGTTGTTCGGCATCATCCATGATAAAAACACGCCGTACATAAAGTTTGATTCCGTGCCGCTGTTCACGATCCCACAGATCAAACTGTGCATGGGAAGGGATAAACAGCAGGCTGGTATATTCCAGTTTCCCCTCAACCTTGCTGTGCAGATAGGTCAGTGGATCCTCGAAATCATGGGCGACATGCTTGTAAAATTCATGATATTCCTCTTCGCTGATATCCTTTTTATTCCTTGCCCACAGGGCGGTTGCACTGTTGACGGTTTCATCCCCCTTTTCATCCTTGCCTTCCCTGATCATAAGTATGGGTAGTGAGATATGGTCAGAATATTTACGGATGATGCCGCGCAGCCGGTAACTGTTCAGAAATTCATCCATACCATCACGCAGACAGAGAACGACCCGCGTCCCGCGCTTTGGCCTGTCAACGGTTTCAATGGTGTAATCGCTTTCACCGGTGGAGATCCAGCGTACGCCTTCGCCGCGAGACAGGCCGGCGCGGCGTGTCGTCACCTCCACTTTCCGGGCAACGATAAATGACGAATAAAAACCGACACCGAACTGGCCTATCAAATGGACGTCCTTGTTCTGGTCTCCGGTGAGGGCGTTGAAAAACTGGCGTGTCCCGGATTTGGCGATCGTGCCGAGGTTATCTATGACCTCTTCCCGTGACATGCCAATCCCGTTATCCATGACTGTAATCGTTTTCTGCTTTTCATCGAACTCGACCCGAATCGCCAGATCGGTGTCATTTTCATAAAGACTGTCATCTTTAAGTGCCTCAAACCGCAGTTTATCGGCGGCGTCCGAGGCATTGGAAATCAATTCCCGCAGGAAGATCTCCTTGTTGCTGTAGAGCGAATGGATCATCAGATCCAGTAACTGCCGGATCTCGGCCTGGAATCCCAGGGTTTCCTGTCTGGCTTCAATACTCATAAATGTTTATCTTCCCCTTGTATCAGATAGTCAACATCCGTACATCTTGGGATAATCCCTGAAGATTTCAAGTAAAAAAGCGATCGTTCTGTCCGATTCAATTTCAGCAGGCGCAATTGCTTTGCCCCGTTTTTCGGGCCATACTTGGTCGAGGTGACAAATGCAAGCAGGTTATTTTCTGATGGAGGTTATCCCAATGAAACGTTTCTTCAAACAACTAGGCCAGGGTATGACGGAATACATCATCATTGTTGCCCTGATTGCCATTGCGGCCATTGCAGCTTACGGGCTGTTTGGTGATGTAGTCCGTAACCAGGTCGGTGGCATGGCCTCCGAACTCGGTGGTGCAGAAGGCTCTGCACAAGTCAGTGCTGCCAACGCGGCAGCCACGGCGACATCGGGTGTCACTGGCACCAAGACATTGAAAGATTACGCAGACTGACCGATTTTCTGATCCTGCGGGATCATCACAACAATCATAAACAGTTAGTCCTGCATGGGGGTATGTAGGATGTACGGTGAAGATGGCATGTCATAACACCTGTTTATGCAAGGCCAGAGAACGAGGGCAAGCCATGGTCTTCGTCCTTCTGTTTCTGCCCGTCCTCATCCTGTCACTCCTGTTTCTGTACAAGGCCGGGATCGTCACCAGTGAAAAGATGCAACTGCAGAATGCAGCAGATGCGGCGGCTTACAGCACTTCACTGATTGAGGCCCGCGACCTCAACTACATGGCCTATACCAACCGGGCCATGATCGCCAATGAGGTTGCTATCGGCCAGATGGTAGGGCTCGCCTCCTGGGCGCGTAACTGGAAGTCCTACGGCGATTACCTCAATGCCTACGACAAATTAATCCTGGCACCACTGACGTTGGGGGCTTCTACCGCATTCATCACGCCACTTAGCATGGTCTTTACCGTCCCCGGTGTGCCGGCATCCAGTTTCATGGGTACCATCGCCAAGGTCGGTGCCCAGGTCCTGTCCTTTATCAACAAGATCTACGGCGGTTCGCAGACGGGATTCCATATCGTCAGCATGCTCTATGCGGCGGGGACCATCCCTGATGTAATTGATAAAAATACCGATGATGCCGGGTTGTCGCCCTTCGGTATCCTGTCCCTGATAGGTCATATGTACACCTATGGGGCCATACCCGGTACTCCCGGCTCTTTTATCAAGACTTATTCCCCCACCGGCACGGGGGAATCTGATATTGAGGGAATGGAACGTTTTGCTGCAACGGCACGGCAGTCCCGTGACGAATTCACCCAACAGCGCGGCTGGGATTTTACCCTGCCCATCATACCGCAGTTCACTTTACCCATTTCCATCCCGGTATGGCCCCTGCCGCCGATTACCGCAGACCTTGAATTTGATATGCATTTTTCCTTCGTCATGCGGCGCCTCGGGGGCAGTGAATTGCGCTATGTCGGTAACGAGGCCCGTGGCGATAAATTCAATTGGTCTGCGGCCGATGATACCGACGTCGGACTTGATTTTCATTTCTGTATCGATTTCAGTCTGACCGTGGACCTGGGACCGCTCGGCTCAGAGAGCATTGACATTTTTTCTGCCTGTATTGCTGCCGGTGCCGGTTCGGTCGATTTACGCGGCAGTATCGCCGGTATTGATATTGTTATCCTGGACAATCTCCCCTTCCCGACCTCGATCCCGTTCTCAGGGGCTGCCTATCAGAGCGGCAAATCGAAAGTGGTCGATGTCGCAGGGGAAGCCGCAGAACATTACGGTACCGCTCCGTCTAACCGGATCGCCTGGCTGACCGGATTACCGCCTGCCCTGCCTATTACCCTGCAGATGCCGATGGCCACCAATCAAAGCAGCACCTACAAGGGCCTGCCGAGATACAACGACACCGTTCCCGTAGACGACCCATGGGGATTCCAGGCACCTTTTCTCTTTCTTGGGGTAACCAAGGATTTTGACGAAACCAACAAGACCGGTCCACGTCCGGTCGGTCAATTCGCGATGAACTATGGCGAGGACGGGGCCGGAAGTACCAACAACCTGACCGACGAACTGGGTGCGGTTGCCAAATCCGAGGTGTATTTCAGCCGTCCCAGCAACCCCCTGGACCCGGCCTCGGGTTATTTTGGCCGGGTTGACGGCTACACCGAATATGGCAGTGCCTTCAATCCGTACTGGCAGGCCCGGCTGGCACCGACCACCCATGCCGAGCGCGTGGTGTCACTGTGGCTGCAGCAGAGTCAGTCCTTCGGCACCATCGCGCAGACCCTGAACCTGGGTGCCTGGAATCCACTGGATCTGATCCCATGATGATGACGAATCGGGAACACCGTAGCTTCTTGCAGGGACAGGCCATGACTGAACTCCTGATCACGGCCTCGATGTTACTCGTCCCGTTACTGCTGCTGATACCGCTGCTCGGAAAATATATTGATATCAAGCACAGTACCATCGAGGCGGCACGTTATGAGGCCTGGGAATACACCGTCTGGTACAACGGTACGAATAACGGTCAAGCGGATGATCGCCCGGACGGCTATCCTAATGCCCAGCCCGTGAAAGGCCTGACCCAGACCCAGATCGAATCGCGCCGCCGCTTCTTTTCGGACATCACACTCCCGATCGCAAATGACGACAAGACCATCGGCTGGCGGAATGAACCCGGTAAACGCAATCCCCTGTGGCTGGACCATGAAGGCAGGATACTCTGGGACGGGACAATTGATGCCGGTACATTACCAAAAAATAATGAACCCACACCGGATTTTACCGGTGGTGTCATGAATCTGCTCATGGACATCATACAGATCGTCTTTGATGCCCTGAAATGGGCCCTGTCGCTGGCAGGCAGCAATGTCGGTTTTACCGCCATCAACAATGATGGCTATATCAATACTACGGTGACCGCACCGGTGCTTGTCCCGGTGGGCCTGATCAATATGCCCAATATGCTGGACACGCCCGGCGTGGATGATTCGACAGCAGGATTCATGATCAATTTTTCCAGCTCCGCCGCGGTCCTCAGTGAAGGCTGGAATGCCGGCGGGCTGGAGCATACCACCAACCAGGCCGGAGGTCTGGTGCCGACCAAATTGCTGGATACCCTGCTCGATTCCATTCCGGCGGTGAAGACCGTCTTTAATGGCGTGCTGGGGACACTGGTCCCGGAATTGCGTCTTTGTAATCCGGGATTTCCCCACCCATTAGGCTTTGACAAGCCCTTTGTTGAACCCGATGATGGCAGCCTGTGGCTGGGGTATATGGACATCGATGCAGTACCACCGGATCGTCTGGATATGGATGGCGATGGGAACCGGGATACCGACCGTGAGAAAGGCCAGGCCAATGGAATAACCTGTGAGGACGGCATGTGTGACTACAACATGACGGGGGCAACTTACACAGGCCCCACGCCTTTTGTACAGGGCATGAGCAAATCACCATGCGATACCTGACAGTCTGGATCGATGCAATGCGCTGCAAACCGATTCTGCATACCTCGTTCCTGCTGATAGTGCTGACCCTGTTGACACAGCCTGTTCTGGCCCGTCCCGATCTGCCGCCCCCGCCCCATGCTACCCTGGGCAGAATCTCTGCCAAAGATATGGTGGTCAATGGTATTCCCATGGATATCCGCCTGTTTCGTAGTGAATTAAGCCCGGATCGTGTGCTCAATTACTATCGAAATCACTGGCCCAGGGGGACCGCAGAACAACCGGGCTACGCGGAAACCGATGCCCTGCCACCGTGGCAGATCATCACCCGCGCCGAGGGCAGATATTTAATGACGGTACAGATTGCCCGGGAGGGGACCGGATCCAGCGGTTATCTGGCCATCAGCGAACTGCCGAATCCCAGGCGCCTGCCTGATCTGGGGGAGGGTTTCCCGAAGATGCGCGGCAGTGTAGTGACCAATGAGATCATGGCCCGTGACATCGACAAAAAGGGCCGTACTATACAGATAATGAATAACTACTCCGTGTCCTCCAATACTCATTTCTACCGTACTTATTTCACCAACCGGGGCTGGGATACTGGTATGGACAGGGGCATAACCGGCGCCAGAATTCATACATTGACATTCAGGGACGGTGATAAAAGTGTTATGCTTTCCATTAACGGCAGTGATGGCAAACAAACGTACATCATTGCCCAGACTGTCAATATGTAATGGTTAATCATAAGGCAGATACTATGGGGAAAAGAGGGTTTCGAAAACTGTCCTGTTGGCAAATTGGCCAATCCATGATCGAATACACCGTCGTGGTTACCTTCGGTGTCCTGACCCTGACCACAGGTCCGATGCGGGATGTTATTGTCAATGACCTGATCCCGGCCATCCGTAACAACTATGAAGGTTATTCCTATGCCGTATCCCTGTCCGATTATCCCGATGGCTCTGACTGTTCCGTTATCGAGCCCATGCTGGTGGCACAGGGCATGACGCCATCGCAAGCGGCGGCCCTGTGCGGCGGGGATCCGGAAGCCATGTTCGATGAGATAAAGGGATACGTATCGAACTCATTACCAGACCTTTCATCAGGGATTGACGAGATTGTGGATGCGTCCGGACTGAGTCCTTCCAGCTTACTGGAAGGCATCTCTCCTTTTTGACAAGGCCCAATAAAACAATAACCATGTAACAAACCAGAGAAAGACTATGGCTGAGACAAGCGGCAGTAAAACCCTGTTTATGTTAATTGGTGCCATTCTATTCGGCATTGTGGCTGCTGGCCTTTCGGTCCTCTATCTGAAAAGTCGCGAGCAGGCATTCCTGGCCAGTCTCCAGGGTGCGGATGAAGAATTGGTAGAAGTAGTCATTGCCAAGGATAACCTGCCACAAGGTCTACAGGTCAAGCTCGAGTACTTTGATATCAGTCAGATTCCGGGCAAATATGCGACCGCCAATACCATCCGCCCGGAACAGTTCAAGGCTTATCTTGGCCGCTTTGTCAATGTTCCCCTTGAGGCTGGTAAACCCTTACTGGCCAGTTACCTGGTTGAGGATTTCCCCATCGATTTCTCGGACCTGGTCAAACAGGGGCGCCGGGCCATCACCATCACGGTGGATGAAGTTAATTCCATCAACGGACTGATCCGGCCCGGGAACCGGATCGATGTCTATGTCAATATCGAGGTGGGTGTGGCCGGATTCGAACCCCCGGGAGAAGCTCAAACTGATCTGCCGGAGATACTGCAAAAGGCGGCAGAAACTGCCGCAGCCGGTACCTTGCCGGAAGGAACTGCAGGCGAACTGATCAAGACGGCCGGTATCGGAGAGAAGGCAAAACCGACTGATGTCATTCTGCCGGTGCTGGGCGATCTGCAGGTGCTTGCCACCGGACGTGAAGCCTATGATGAAACACTGGATGATCTCTATTATCCCCAGCAACGTACTACGAGCCGCAGTTTCACGACCATAACGGTGGATGTCAGCCCGAAACAGGCCGCCTTGCTGGCAATCGCCGAGGACAAAGGGGATCTCATTGCCGTATTGCGTAACCGCAAGGATCGCGGCGGTGCCATGTTCAGCGGTATAACTCCCTTTGATCTGTCCAGCAACGCCATTGAGATGGAGCGTGTCGCCAGTGTACGTGAGGCCGCCGAGGCGATGGGTGCCACCCTGGATGCAAACGGTAACTGGGTTACCAAAGACGGCAAGATTATCCGGCAGGATGAGATGGAAAAGGTCGCCGCCATGCACAAGGCCGCCCAGGCCGCCGGCGCGACGATCGATGCCAACGGTAACTGGGTAACGGCTGATGGCAAGGTGATCCAGAAGGAGGACATCGCCATTTCCGAGACCGGGACAGTGACCACCAAAGGTGGCGCGTTACTGGCGGCGACCGGGATTTCCGTCAATGCGAATGGTGATTACGTCGATGCCGGCGGCAATGTCATCAGGAAAGAAGATGTCATCATTAATCCTGACGGGACAGTGACATCAAAAGACGCCATCATGGCCGCAGCAGGTTATACCAGAAATGCCAATGGTGATTATGTCGATGCCAAGGGTAATGTGGTAAAACCGGACGATATCAGGGTGCTGGCCAATGGCACAGTGATGACCGCAGACGGCAAGGTCCTCAGCGGTCCCGGGGTCACGGTAAACAAGGATGGTTTTCTCATCGCCGAGGACGGTACGGTGATGACCGCCGACGGCAAGGTCCTGTCCGGTGTCTTTGTTGACGAAAACGGAAATGTCGTTGCCCCGGATGGTTCGATCATGACCGACAGCAAGCTGACCGTGGCCGCTGACGGTACCGTGCGTGACAGCAATGGTAATACGGTTGCCGGTGTCACGGCTTCAACCCTGCCACCCGGTTTTGGTGAAACAGGGTTCGCCGGGGAGGACCTTGGAGTGGCCGGAATACCGAAATATATCGGCTATACCGTAGGCGGGGAAAGCGAGGGCGGCGTTGCCAAAACCACCACCCTGCCGGTGGTGCCGTTGATCCAGGATTTCCCGCCGGCACTGGAAGAAAAGAAATAATTCAGGGGGAGGCCGTTTAACGGCATGGGGAGAATAATACTGTCACAACAGGTGCACTACATGAATAAATCAATGATCACGCTTCTATTGGCATGGATAACCTTGTCTGCCCTTGCATCCGAATCCATCAATGTCTTTGTCGGGGAGATCAAGATCCTGGAGGTCGGGGCAATCGATCGGGTCGCCGTCGGCAATTCCAAGATGCTGAGCACCACCATGCTGGATAACGGACAATTACTTCTGCTTGCAGAAAGTGAGGGTGAAACCACCATCCATATCTGGTACAGCGATGGCAGCGAGAGCGATCTGAAGGTTTCCGTCCTGAAAAAAAACGTAAACCGTGAATCCGAAGAATTACGCACCCTGGTGGAAGGCCTGGGTGATATTGAGGTTCGTGAGGTCGGTCAACGCATTTACCTTACCGGAAATATCCTCAAGACCGATGAAGAATTACTGAAGACCATCAAGTCTACTTACCCGGAGCTGATCGACCTGACCCGGAAACTGGACCCGATCGTACCGCCGCAGCCGCCCACGGTATTTCCGGTCGATCAGAACAAGATGGTGTATATGGATGTCAAGATCACCGAGTTCAATACCAGCAAGCTGCAAACCCTCGGTATTGACTGGTCGGACGCCGTATCCGGCCCCTCTGCCGGCCTGTCCTATGACGTGGCAAACAATTCAACCTTCCGCGCTGCCCAGGACAAGGACCTGGCCCCTTCCTTTGCCGCTGTCCTGCCCTTATCAACCCCATCCGCCCTTGGCTTTTTCGGTATCGCCTCTGAAATTACCTCCAGGATCAACCTGCTGGCAACCACCGGTGATGCCGTTATCCTCGCCGAACCGAAGCTCAGTGCCCGCAGCGGCGGCAAGGCCGAATTCCTGGCCGGGGGTGAAATCCCGGTCGTGACCACCGGTACGCTGGGTTCCTCCAATGTCGAATTCAAGGAGTTCGGCATCAAACTGGATATCAGCCCGGTGGTGGATTCAGAAAACAACATCCTGGCCCATGTGGGAACCGAGGTCAGTGCGGTTGACCAGTCCAATGCCGTCGGCGGCGTACCGGCCTTCATCACCCGTAAGACCGCAACGGATATCAGTATGCGCGACGGTGAGACCCTGGTCATGTCGGGTCTGATCGATCGGGATGTCGGCAAGAACATCAACAAGATCCCCCTGCTCGGGGACATCCCGATCCTGGGTGCGTTATTCCGATCCACCAATTACAACAATAATAATACCGAACTGGTTATCTTCGTTACACCAACCATCTATGATTCCAATTCCGAATTTAACCGGCAGCGGGTAGAACGTCGAAAAATCATACTTGAGCAATTCAAAAAGAATACCGACGAAAAAGACCTGATACTGGACTGAGGAAAATCTATGTTTGATGTCATCGTCAAAACAAAGGCCGGTAAAAAAATCAAGGGGGTCCGCTGTCCTGTCAACGAATGTGGTATCGGCAAGGCGCGCGATAACCTGATCCAGCTCCGTGGCTGGAAGGTTTCACCACATCATGCCGAACTGCAGCGAACACCGGACGGTCTTTTTATCGAGGACCACAGCGGTGGTAATACCCTGGTCAACAACAAAGAGATCCAGCGCTACGGGCCGTTACGCTCCTCCGACATCATCAGCATCGCAGGCTTTCATATCACCGCCGGCATCGACGATTCGGCAGAGGGTGCCTATGTAGAAGATGTCGATGACGTCAAGACCATGATGGGAGTACAACACCACCCTGAAATCAAGGAAGACGAATCCCTGTTTAAAAAAGAGCGTTTTATGTGGCGCAATCGTATTCATGAAGAATTGCTGCAAAAGATGGATCTGCGCCGTACTGATATCGGCAGAATGACGGAAGAACAATTACGTGGCCATATCGAGTCACTCATAGCGGAAATCATCAAGGAAATGGCAGGCAAACTGCCCGTTGATGTCGACAAGGACCGGCTTGCTGCTGAAGTGTTGAACGAAGCGGTGGGACTGGGGCCACTGGAAGAATTGCTGGCACAGGATGATATTACCGAGGTGATGGTGAACCGGCATGATGAAATCTACATCGAAAAGGCCGGCAAGCTGACCAAATCAACGGTGGTCTTCAGCAGCGATAACGCAGTAATGTCGGCCATCGAGCGCATCGTCGCCCCCCTGGGACGGCGCATCGATGAAAGTTCCCCCATGGTCGATGCACGACTCAAGGATGGGTCCCGTGTCAATGCCATCATACCGCCACTGGCTATACGCGGACCCTGTCTCACCATCCGGAAATTCGCTAAAAACAAACTGTTTGCCGAAGATATCATCCGGTTTGGTGCGATTAACGAAAACATGGTCAAGTTCCTCGAGATGGCGGTCGTCCATCGCAAGAATATTGTCATCTCGGGCGGTACCGGCAGCGGCAAGACCACGCTGCTGAACGTCCTGTCCAATTTCATCCCGAATTCAGAACGCATCGTAACGGTAGAGGATGCGGCCGAACTGAAACTGTCCCAGCCCCACCTCGTCAGTCTGGAGGCACGTCCCCCCAACATGGAAGGGAAAGGTGCTGTCCCGATCCGGGAACTGGTCAAGAACTGTCTGCGCATGCGGCCAGACCGGATTGTGGTCGGAGAGTGTCGTGGCGGTGAAGCACTGGACATGTTACAGGCCATGAATACCGGTCATGATGGTTCCCTGACCACGGCCCATGCCAATACGCCTCGAGACCTGATTGCCAGACTCGAGGTCATGGTGATGATGTCCGGGATGGATCTGCCCAGCAAGGCGATCCGTGAGCAGATTGCCTCGGCCGTTGATATTGTCGTGCAGCAGACACGTTTCAGTGATGGCAGCCGCAAGATCATCAATATCACTGAAGTCACCGGCACCGAAGGCGATATGGTGCAATTGCAGGATATCTTCCGCTTTCAACAGGAAGGTTTTGATGAAAAAGGCATGGTGAAGGGTTATTTCCACGCGACGGGTGCAGTCCCTGAATTTTACGAGGACCTGCGCAAACGCGGCCTGCAGGTCGATATGAGTATCTTCAAAACTTGATGGAAACTATTTACAACCTCGCCGGCAGTGGCCTGTTTTTACTGGCTATTGCCTCTGTGTTTCTGTGTGCGTCCCTGTTCGCATTCTGGCTCCTGCTGGTCAGTCATGATTTTCTTGCAACATACAAGAATACCTTTACCGAGAGTGCCAGTGCCAATATGGAAGATATGTTCATGTTCTTTGATGCCGGCCGGCTGTTCTATTTCAACATGCTCGCTATTTTTCTCCTGCCCGCACTGACCTGGCTATTGACTGGAGACCCGATCACCTCCGTTGTCGTCCTGGTAATGATCGCCGTACTCCCCGGAATTTTCTACAAATCGATGCGCAAGAAACGATTAAAGCGGTTTGAAGAGCAATTGCCTGATGGTCTGATGATGTTATCGGGTTCCATGCGGGCCGGTGCCAGTCTGAATCTGGCCCTGGAAGGACTGGTCAAGGAACAACCTGCCCCGTTGAGCCAGGAATTCGAGTTGTTCATGCGTGAACAGAAGATCGGGGTTGATTTTGAAATCTCGCTTGATCACATGGAAAAACGCATCCCTCTGCAGGACTTTGCGATGCTGGTCTCCGCCCTCCGTATCAACCGGGAGATTGGTGGCAACCTGGCCGAGATACTGGAATCGCTGGCAGATACACTGCGCCGCAAGCAACAGATGGAAGGCAAGATCGAAAGTCTCACCGCGCAGGGGAAACTGCAGGGAATCGTCATGACCGGCCTGCCGATCCTGCTGGGTGTGCTCCTGTATTTCCTTGAACGTGACGCCATGGAAAAATTATGGACTACCCCCATCGGCTGGGGAGTACTGGTTGTGATTGTGATTATGGAAAGCATGGGCTATATCATGATCCGCAAGATCACCAGTATAGATGTGTGAGGAACGGATATGAATGAACAGTTACAGGCCGTTATCCATGATCATTCACTGCTGCTGGATGTCATCGCTGTTTGTACCGGCCTGAGCATTTTCCTCTTGATTGTTTCCATCCACCAACTGAACAAACTGGTGACAGAGGAAGACCGTACCTATATGGACCCACTGCCATCCGGGTTGAAATTGATCTGGCCCTTAATCCAGATCATCAGTTTCTTCTTCTGCTCCATGCTCCCGTACGAAATGATGGAAAGGGTAGAAAAGCGCCTGCAACACACCGGTGTCAGTTATCTGCTTACAGCGGAACAGTTTATGGCACTCCGTATTATCAGTACGCTTGCCGGTTTCATCTTCGGGATCATACTCATTGTCTCACTCAAACAGGATCAACCCATCTGGGTATTATTCACGGCAATCGTCGGTTACATCCTGCCCACGATCTGGTTAAACGATACGCGCAAGCGCAGGGAGCTGGGTGTAATCCGGGCGATGCCCGTCTATCTTGATTTCATCACTATGGCGGTGGAGGCCGGCCTGAACCTGCAAGGCGCTCTTGCACAGGCGATGGAAAAGGCGCCTCCTGGCCCGTTGCGGAATGAATTTGGCATTGTACTGCGTGATCTGCGCTCCGGCCTGCCCCGCGCCGAGGCATTACGACGGATGGCCCATCGTCTGGATATAAAGGAAGTCACGAGTTTTGTCAGTACGGTCGTGCAGGCGGAAAAAATGGGTTCCAGTATGGCCGCGGTCCTGAAGATCCAGGCTGAGCAGCGGCGCAATGAACGCTTCCAGCGCGCAGAAAAACTGGCAATGGAAGCCCCGATCAAACTGGTGGGACCGCTGATCATCTTTATTTTCCCGGTAACATTCATTGTGCTGGGCTTTCCCATCGCGATGAAATTCATGGCCGATGGCATGTTGTGATATACGGTTCCCTATACGGAGAAAATAAAGATCGACCCCTGCTGACGCGCGTCATGCGTACCACTCACCCCTTCGAGCGCATACGGGGATTACTTGGCCGACCTGCCCTGGGGGCCGGGGAGGGATTGCTCATCATCCCCTGCAATTCTATCCACACGGCATTTATGTCCTGTCCGATTGATCTCCTGTTTCTTGGACAGGACTGGACCATCAGAAAAATGGTGCATGCCCTCCGTCCCTGGCGCATGGCATGTTCATTGAATGCATCGATGGTTATTGAATTGATGCCTGATACACTGGGAGGCCTGGGCCTGAACATCGGCATGAAACTATTTTGGGAAGAACAAAGATGAAGATAACCCTCATAAACAACTCCGTACTTGTCCTGCTTGCTGCCGGCCTCTGTGCATGCAACACAGGAAATGTGATTCCGGCGCAGGAAACATCCCTCGCCCAGGTCAGTGCGACAGAACAGAATGCCAGCCAGGCCTATGAAAAAGAAGACTGGGCCACCGCTGAACGTGAATACAGCAAACTGACTGAAATGATGCCTACCGATTCAGAATCGTGGTTCCGGTTAGGTAACGTTTACGTGCGCCTGAAACGGCCAAATGATGCACTGCTGGCCTATCAGGAGGCACTGATACGGGATCCGAACCATGCCAAGGCATGGCATAACACCGGGATCGTCCAGCTCAAACAGGCAACGAATACCTTTCTTGAGATGCAGAACCATCTACAGCCGGACGATCCCCTTTACCAGCGTGCCCGGCAGATTGTCGATTCGGTTACAGGATTACTGGGACAGGATTTCGAGAAAACACAGTGATTCCGGTAGCCGGCCTTGATCCTCCTTTTTCACACAGCCAAATAAATGCAGAGACCGTATTTTCATTCCGGCCAGGGCATGATTGAGTTTCTTATCATTACCCCGGTGCTGTTATTGCTGGTATTTGGTGCCTTGCAGTTTGCCCTGATGTATCAGGCAAAAACCGCACTGAATTATGCAACCTTCGAGGCGGCAAGGGCAGGTGCCCTCAGTAATGCCCGGACCTCTATTATTGAAAACACCTTTGCCCGGGGCATGGCACCCGTCTACACACATGATGATACCGTCGACGAGGTAGAACAGGCCCGTGAGCGTGTTCGACGGGACATCATGAATGGTCTGGTCATATTCGAAATGATTAATCCGGATATAAATGCTTTCAATGACTTCGGTTTTGATCTCTATGATGACGGGAATATCTATATCCCGAATGATAATCTCATGTACCGCCCGGTGAATACCGGAAGTACCTCCGGACTCACCGTTCAGGATGCGAACCTGTTGAAGCTGCACATCACCTACTGCTACCCGTTGTACGTACCCTTCGTTAACCAGTTTATCATCCGGCTGATGAAAAACGTGCCCAATGCAGATGAGCCCTGGAATGCCGGGATCCCGTTATCAGGTACCTCCAACGAAACCTGTCTGAAATCAAGAAGCCCGGATGATGACAGGTGGATGGACACGTTAAAACCCGATGTACAGGCACGCTTTCCACTGCATGCACAGGCCATTGTCCGTATGCAGTCACCAGCCATACAACCACCTTCTGCCGGCATGGGGTCTGGACCAAGCATTATATGGACAGGCGGTACCTTCTAGCCGTTTGCTGTAGCGGACCTCACAATATGGAAACAACCCATTTCATTCATGACCGGCCATGACCACGGCAGCGGTAGCCCATACACCGGTCATTCAGCAATATCTCGGGTTTAAACAACAACACCCTGACCGGTTGCTTTTTTTCCGTATGGGGGATTTCTATGAACTGTTCTATGAAGATGCGCGCAAGGTCTCCAGATTACTCGATATCGCGTTGACCACGCGCGGGAAATCCGCCGGTGAACCAATCCCGATGGCGGGGGTGCCCTATCATGCCGTTGACAGCTATCTTGCCCGCCTGATCAGAATGGGAGAATCCGTTGTCATCTGCGAACAGGTTGGGGATCCGGCCCTGTGCAAGGGACCGGTAGAAAGAAAAATTGTCCGGATTATCACGCCCGGCACGGTCACCGACGAAGGACTCATGGAAGCAAGGTCAGACCATCTGCTGATGGCGATTGCCGCGGGCGCTGAAGAACTCGGGATTGCATCGCTTGACCTCAGCAGCGGTCGTTTCCATCTTATGGAGCTGGATAATTTTGATGCCCTTGCGGGTGAACTTGGACGTCTGCGCCCGGCCGAAATCCTGCTGGCTGATGATTCTCTCCTGCCTGACCGGCTGCAGATACAGACACGGATCACCGCCCGCCCTGCCTGGCACTTTGACAGCAGTCATGCTGAACGCATCATCAAACAGCAATACGGGATACATGACCTGGCCGGATTTGGCTGTGCGGGCATGCCACTGGTGGTTTCCGCCGCAGGTTGTCTGTTGCAGTATGTCCAGGAAACCCAACGCACCTCGTTGCCACATCTGCACCCACCCCGGATCGAATATCGGGATGACAGCATCCTCCTGGATGCCATCAGCCGCCGTAACCTTGAACTTGAAACAGACCTGATCGGTTCCCGTGATCACACCCTGCTTGCCGTCATTGACAGCACTTCAACCTGTATGGGGGGACGCCTGTTACGGCGCTGGTTGCACAGGCCGATCCGGAATCAGCAGACATTACGGTTACGTTATGACGCCATCCGCAACCTGTTGCATAACAGAAGATTCGTTGAATTCCATGAACTGTTTCGCAGTATCGGCGATATCGAACGCATCATGACCCGTGTTGCCATCCGATCGGCACGGCCACGGGACCTGGTACAACTGCGTAATTCCCTTTCCCGATTACCGCTCATCAAGGGACTCCTCAGTGGCATCGACAGCCTCCTCCTGCAATCCCTGGATGCACAGGTTCAGCCGTTTCCTGATATCCGGCAACGCCTCGGCAGTGCCCTTGTCGAGGTACCTCCGCTTACCCTGCGTGACGGTGGTGTTATCGCCGAGGGTTACGATCATGAACTGGATGAACTTCGTTGCACCAGTCAGGGTGCCGGGCAATTCCTCGTTGATCTGGAAAATCGGGAAAGAAAACGTACCGGGGTAAACAACCTCAAGGTCGGGTATAACCGCGTCCACGGTTATTATATAGAGATCAGCAGGACACAGAGTGCGAATGCACCGACCGACTATCATCGTCGCCAGACACTGAAGTCCACCGAGCGTTTCATCACGCCGGAACTGAAGGAATATGAACACGCGGTATTGAGTGCACGTGACAAGGCATTGGCCAGGGAAAAGCAACTCTATGAGGAATTGCTGGATTTCCTGGGCACTTACCTGACTGCACTCCAGGAATGTGCCGCCGCCATTGCAGAACTGGATGTCCTGATCGGCTTTGCGGAACGGGCTGAATCACTGGATCTCAACCCACCGGAATTAACTGACGTTTCCGGTTTCGTTATCAGGGGAGGCCGGCATCTTGTCGTTGAACAGATCCAGAACGCACCTTTTATTCCTAATGATCTGGATTTGCATGACCAACGACGCATGCTGATCATTACCGGTCCGAATATGGGGGGGAAATCCACCTACATGCGCCAGCTCGCCCTGATCGTCATCCTTGCCCACATCGGCAGTTTTGTACCGGCAGACGTGGCACGCATAGGCCCGGTTGATCGAATCTTCACCCGCATTGGTGCTGCCGACGACGTGGCAGGAGGCCGTTCCACCTTTATGGTGGAGATGACCGAGACCGCCAATATTCTCAACAATGCCACGTCTGCCAGCCTGGTACTGATGGACGAAATCGGCCGGGGGACCAGCACCTTTGACGGGCTGGCACTGGCCTGGGCCTGTGCCAGCCACCTGGCAAGGGAAACCAGGGCGTTTACCCTGTTTGCCACGCACTATTTTGAATTGACCGCCCTGCCGGAAACTGTCGATGACGTCTGCAACGTGCATCTGGAAGCGATCGAGTATGGCGAAAAAATTGTGTTCATGCATACTGTCAGGGAAGGTCCTGCCAACCAGAGTTATGGCCTGCAGGTGGCCACGCTGGCAGGCATACCAGCCAGGGTAATCAATGAAGCCCGTCAGCGCTTGCAGGAAATGGAGACTTCCTCCTTGTCGGTTCCAGGACAACGTCAGGATGATTTGTTTACACGAAGACACCCGGTGATCGATGCCATTGAGGCGATTGACCCGGATAACTTCTCTCCAAAACAGGCGCTGGAATTGTTATATAAACTGCGCTCGATGCTTGGGAGTGGCTAAGCGGATGCAATATACCGCCGTTCAGATCAGGGGGTTTCGTACAGACAAGAGACGGGCGGTTGCCGCATCCACGCCGGCCGGTTTATTACATGAGGAAACACGGACAGATTTCGTATGAACTGGTACAGAATAACAACACTGCTGGTATTTGATCTCCGCCATTCACTGTTTGCCATCAAGGGTCTTTTTTTCCTGATCCCCTTCTTTCTGTTCTGGTGCCTGTTTTTGTTTTCCCTGAAAGACGGGGCCGCCTCCTGGCTCAGCGGCAACGAAGGCATGCTGTTTGCCACCTGGTTGCTTGACTTCGATACGGCCAAATCATTGTTCCTCTATCACTCCCCCACCCTGTCCCTTTTTCTTGTACTGGCAATCACGACCATGCCTTGCTTCGTCCTGCTGGGCGCGAATGACCAACTGGCCAGTGATTCCGCGAGGGGACCGCTGAGGTTCCTGCTGACACGCTGTACACGTAATGAAATTTTCCTGTCACGTTTTCTGAGTACACTTGCACTGATCGGAACCGCCATCACCATCGTTACCCTGGTGGCAACCTGCATCGCCCTGTCGACGGACAGTAATTCCCCGCCTGAAATCGTCCATTACGGGGTCCAGTCCGGATTGATACTCCTGGTTTATGCGGCCCCATTTGTGGCATTCATGTCCATAATTTCAGCCTTTACATCATCAGCACCCGGTTCGTTGCTGGCCGGGTTCAGTCTTTATTGCCTGCTGTTAGGTATCATCGCTTACTACCATCCGGATTTTCCGATCATCTCCTATCTGTTGCCAAGTGCCACCAAGGGCTATCTATACAGTACCGACCCCCGGATTTTCATGTCCGCGGCAGGCAGTCTCCTGCTGTATACGCTCGTTTATCTTCTGCCCGGCTGGCTCCTGTTCAGGAGGAGAAACCTGTAAATGGGCGAGTTGTTTGCCTGCCGGCATCTGGTGAAACGATTTGGTGCCATCAGGGCACTGGATAAAATCGATTTAACCGTCCAGTCAGGTTCCACAACAGGCCTCATTGGCCCAAACGGCGCCGGCAAGACGACGTTATTTTCCATCCTGTGCGGTCATCTGCGGCCAACCTCCGGTACGGTGACGGTACTGGGGCAACCGACCGATGCCACTGCTGTCAAGGGCAGGATCAGCCTCCTGCCCCAGGATGCCAGTTTGTTCAAGGGCACTTCCGTTACCTCACAACTTATCCTGTTCGCCAGATTGCAGGGCTTCAATTCCACTCAGGCAAGACTGGAGGCAAAAAGGGTGCTGGATATTCTGGAGGTTTCGGATCTGGGACGACACCCACCCGAGGCACTCAGTTTCGGTCAACGCAAGAGGGTCATGCTTGCGCAGGCATTGATCGGTCATCCGGAATTGATATTGCTTGATGAACCGACCTCCGGCCTGGATCCGGTTGCTGCAACCGAAGTCCGGCGACTGATCAAGCAACTGTCCCGTGACCGGGATTTCATTATCAGTTCCCATAATCTCGATGAGATAGAGGATATCTGTAAAGCGGTCATCATCCTGAACAAGGGGAAGGTAAAGGCCAATTGCCTGATAGCGGATTTCACTGACCAGGATAATTACCTGACCATCACCCTGGATCGCCCGCCCCCCCCTGATATCACCCGCCTGTTCCAGGATATGCAGGATATCGTACGCATCGATACTGACATAGCGACCCGTGAGAAAATCTCGATCCATTTCCAGAGTGATTATCCGGATCAACTGCAAATCCGAATCCTGGAAAGATTACAAAGGGAAAATCTGGGTGTGCTTGATCTCAGACGCGGCAAGGCCCTGGCTGACGAAATCATCAATCTGGTTAAGAGAGAGAGAAGTCAAAATTAAGACTTTTTCTAACCTACAGGAACAGATATGATTACCCGACTTAAAATCCAGGTAATGCAATTTATAAAGGTGAATTATCAATGACATTTGTTGTTACCGATAATTGTATCAAATGCAAATATACCGATTGTGTAGAAGTCTGCCCGGTCGACTGCTTTCACGAAGGCCCGAATATGCTCGTGATCGACCCTGAT
>Ga0154767_1039_pt6 | contig 22568 bp, 15 predicted proteins | sample Rifle2008BG16ft_FD_105775 | JGI IMG/M metagenome (GOLD analysis project Ga0154767, IMG submission 105775) | Gammaproteobacteria bacterium RBG_16_51_14 | reverse complement strand
TTATTGAAGCACTTGTAAATTAGAAATGGAATAACCTCCCCCTTGAAGGGGGAGGAATAAGATAAGTTAGCGCTTATGCGCCTTCGCGGGAATGACGTTATTGAATTTCTATCAGAGGTTCCTCAGGTTATAGCCCGCTTTCCTTCTTCAACGTCATGATTGCAACGCCGACTGCATTTGATGCCACGGCATACGGGGTGTCCGATTCGATCATGGCCGTAGCCTCCGCAAATTTTTTGGCGTTAATGCTTTTGGCAACCTTGCCGGCCTCGGTGTGAAAGATGGCATGTTTTTTTATGCACTCCGACAGGATTGCAAGATGGCTGAATCTTGACTTTGCATCGCCATGCAGCCACTTGCCGAACTCGCAGCAATTATCTTTTGCGATAGTTTCAACATCCATTGTTTCCTTATCGAGAATTGCCTTGCGGAATTTCACTTTCCACTCGGCATGTTTGCCAAGCGCCTGATTCAAATCTATTACGGCTGTCTGATTTATAGCCATTACTGCCTCCTTGAGTGGTTGGCGCGAAAGATTACACCTGAATTGTTGTACAACATCCTTAGAATTCACCGAAAAACAACCTTGCATCCTCCGGCAACGCGGTTCATTCCATAATCTGCCCTGAGCGAATCCGAAGGCAGCGGCAATCGCCATGGGGCGCCAGCGAAGACACGCGGTTGAGATTAGGCGGCGCAGCCGTATTTGTATGTGACATTAGTCACATCCTCAACACAAAAAAGAATGGCTGCCGTATCACGGTGCCGGCGCCGTTGCGCCATGTTCGGCGCAAATTACACGAGAAAGTCCTGTTCAGCCCACGGGGATGATTCCTTCAGGCTTCCGACAACAACCTTATCACTTCCTCATCGCTCACCTGAGGGAAAGACGCATAGAACTGCCCCACCGCATAGAACATTTCCGGCGCGCTCAGGCACACCACTTCATCGGCATAAGGTTTCACCTTGGCCAGCGTATCCGGCGGAGCCACCGGCACGGCACAGATCAGTTTTTTCGGGGATTTGGCGCGCAGTGCGTGCAGCGCGGCGATCATCGTGGAGCCGGTGGCCAGGCCATCGTCCACCACGATGACGATGCGCCCCGCCGGGTCGTGCGGCGGGCGTATCGGGGTATAGCTGGCGCGCCGCTCGCGCATCACCTTGAGTTGCGCTTCCTTCTCGGCTTCGATGTACTGCGCACTGCCGCCCACCCGTCCGGCATAGTCGCCAAGATAGGTCCAGCCGGACTCGTCCACCGAACCGATCGCGAACTCCGGATTGCCCGGCGCGCGCAGTTTGCGCACCAGCACCACATCCACTTCGCCGCCCAGTTCATCGGCGATGATCTTCGCCATCGGCACCGCGCCGCGCGGTATCGCCAGCACCAGCGGGTTCTGGCCGCGATATTGTTCGAGTGCAACCACCATACGGCGCGCTGCATCTTCACGATCACGAAATATCATGTTTGTACCCTCCCCATTGTTCCTTGTGTGGCGTTTAGAACTTGTCTTGTCCCGGAGCGGCTTCAGCCGCGATATTGCCTGTAAATTCATCTGCCAATGGCGGGTACGAAAAACTTTTGTCCCGGCACCGGTGTGACCCGCCCTACAATTATCCGATCTACAGTTGATTCCGCTGCCGCCGCGCCTCGAACAGGCAGATGCCCGCGCTCACCGAGACGTTCAAACTTTCCACGCTGCCCAGCATCGGGATGCGCACCAGTTCGTCGCAGGTCTCGCGCGTCAGGCGGCGCAGGCCTTCACCTTCCGCGCCCAGCACCCAGGCCAGCGGGCCGGCGTGTCTGAAGCCGTTCATATCCTGCCCGGCCTCCTCTGCCGCGCCGGCCACCCAGATGTCGCGTTCTTTCAAATCACGCAAGGTGCGCGCGAGATTCGTGACGGTGATGTAAGGCACGGTTTCCGCCGCACCGCAGGCGACCTTTTCCACCGTGGCGGTGATGCCGACCGCGCGGTCCTTGGGCGCAATCACCGCATGCACGCCAAACGCATCGGCGCTGCGCAGGCACGCGCCGAGATTGTGCGGGTCTTGCACACCATCCAGCACCAGCAGCAACGGCGGCTCGCTGAGCGTATCAAGCACATCTTCCAGATGATGCACCCGCTGCGCCGCATCTACGCGCGCCGCGACACCCTGATGGCGCGCATTGCCCGCCATGCCATCGAGGCGCGCCGCCTCTACCGGGATGATGCGCACGCCATTGGTTTCGGCGAGCTTGATCAGGTCGCGCATGCGCGGGTCATGACGCTGCGCCTGCAAATAGATTTCCTGCACGCCATCGGGATTCTGGCGGATACGCGCAGTCACGGCATGAAAGCCGTAGATCAGGCGCAGATCAGCCATGCCGCTTCTTGCCCCGGGCGGGCTTATTTGCGGCGGATTTTTTCGCCGCCTTAAATCCCCCCTCGCTACGATCTCCCCCCTTTAGCAAAGGGGGGGGGATTTCCTCGTGCAGCACGAAATCAACCTTGGTGCTTTCCATGTCCACCTTGACGACTCGCACTTGCACGCGGTCGCCGAGGCGGTAACGCTGCCCGGTGCGCTCGCCGAGCAACTCGTGCTTGGCCGCATCGAAGTGGAAATAATCCTTGCCGAGTTCCGAGATGTGCACCAGCCCCTCGACATACAGATCGTCCAGCGAAACGAACATGCCGAAGCCGGTGACAGAAGAAACCGTGCCGGTGAACACGCTACCGAGATGGTCGCGCATGTAGAAACATTTCAGCCAGGCTTCGACATCGCGGGTGGCGTCGTCGGCGCGTCGCTCGGTCATTGAGCAGTGCACTCCAAGCTCGCCCCATTTCTGCGCGGGCTTGTATTGCTTACCCTGCAGCACCGCGTTGATGGCGCGATGCACCAGCAGATCGGGGTAGCGGCGTATCGGCGAAGTGAAATGCGTGTAAGCGTCGTAACCCAGGCCGAAGTGGCCGATGTTCTCCGGCTCGTACTTGGCCTGGCGCAGGGAACGCAGCATCACCATTTGCAGCAACCCTGCATCGGGACGGCCTTTGATGCGCTTGAGCAGCTTGGAATAATCGGCTGCCTGCGGATCATCTTCGCCGGTGAGTTGCAGGCCGAATTCCTTCATGAATTCGCGCAGCGCTTCCAGCTTCTCCGGTGTCGGCCCCTGGTGGATGCGATACAGCACGGTGTGCTGATGGTCTTGCAAGTAACCTGCCGCGCACACGTTCGCCGCCAGCATGCACTCTTCGATCAGTTTGTGCGCGTCGTTGCGGATAACCGGCACGATGCGCTCGATCTTGCCCTGATCGGTAAAGATCATCTGTGTCTCGACCGTCTCGAAATCGATCGCGCCGCGTTTCTCGCGCGCCTTTAACAGCTTTTGGAACAATTCATAGAGATGTTGCAGATGCGGCACGATGGCCTTGTTGCTCCTGGACAGCTCGCCATCCGGTTCGGCCAGCATCGCCGCAACCTGCGTGTAGGTCAGGCGCGCTTGCGAATGCATCACCGATGGGTAGAAGCGATATTTTTCGATATCGCCGCTGCTGCTGACGTGCATGTCGCACACCATGCACAGACGGTCAACTTTGGGGTTCAACGAACACAGGCCGTTGGATAACTCCTCAGGCAACATCGGAATCACGCGGCGCGGGAAATACACCGAATTACCGCGCAGAATCGCCTCGCGATCCAGCGCGTCACCGGTTTGCACATAGTGGCTGACGTCGGCGATCGCCACCACCAGGCGGTAGCCGCCCTTCTCGGGCGCGCAATACACCGCGTCATCGAAATCGCGCGCGGTCTCGCCGTCTATGGTGACCAGCGGCAGGTTGCGTATGTCTTCACGCCCGGCCCAATCCGCCGGTGCAACGACAGGAGAAATCGCTTTGGCCTGCTTTTCGGCATCATTGGGAAATTCGTACGGCAGGTCATGCTTGCGCAACGCGATCTCGATCTCCATGCCGGGATCGGCATAGTTGCCCAACACCTCGGTGATGCGCCCGATCGGCTGCGCGTGTTTGTTGGGCTGCTGCAAAATCTCCAGCATCACCACTTGCCCTACCCTGGCTGCACCGGATTCGCCGGCTGCAACCAATATATCCTGCGTGATGCGGCGATTTTCCGCCACCACGAACTTGATGCCGTGCTCTTCATACAAGCGCCCTACCACGCGATTGTTGGCGCGCTCCAGCACCTCGACGATCTTGGCCTCGGGGCGGCCGCGCCTGTCCACGCCGCTTTGCCGCACCATCACCACGTCGCCGTGCAACACCTGGTGCATCTCCTTTTCGCTGAGGAACATGTCCGGGCTGCCGTCCTCCGGGATCAGGAAGCCGAAACCGTCCGGATGGCCCTGCACCTTGCCCTTGACCAGATCGAGCTTTTCCACCACGCAGATGTCGCGCTTGCGATTGCGCATGATCTGCCCGTCGCGTTCCATCGCGCGCAGACGGCGCGAAAACAGGTCTTCCTCATCCTTCTCGATGTGCAGCAGTTGCAGCAACTCCTCATCGCCGACTGGAGCGCCTTGCTCTGTGAGTATCTGCAAGATGAATTCGCGGCTCGGCAGCGGGCTTTCGTACTTCTCGCGTTCGCGCTCCAGAAACGGGTCTTGCTGACGTAAATTTTTATTCTTTTTCATCGCTTCGCGCCCCCTATCCAACTTTCCCCCACAAGCGGGATAACCAGCGACTTGGCCGCGGTCGTTTGCGGCCTAGTCGAATGGCTAGTTGTTTCACCCAGAAAGGGCAATCGTGGAAAACATTTTTTATTCATTGACAATAAATCCTTTAACAATTAAATTGCGCGCCTTCAGCAAAGCTTCAGCGCAAATCTTCATGCCCAGATGGCGGAATTGGTAGACGCGCACGGTTCAGGTCCGTGTGCCGCAAGGTGTGGAGGTTCGAGTCCTCTTCTGGGCACCATGAAACAACTCAATAACCGCATCAATGCTCAATCTGTAGCTGATGCGGTTTTTTGTTACCCGTAAAGTTACCCGCATACCTTTAAGTCTTCATAATTCAAAATCAGGTCGGATTTTACACTATAGGCACCGCAAACCACGGCTGCTTTTTCCACATTGCTTATTCCCTTTTCATTTTCAGGGAGCCCTTGGGGCGGATGGGAAGCGTGGCAGGTGAGGCGGGAACGAGCAGCGCAGCGCGACCCCGCGCAGCCTGACAGGCTGGGAGGGCAGGGACAATCAAACACAACGCGCAGCGACCAAGCCTGACTTTGACTCCAGGGTGGTGTGTGGCAATGAAAAAGCCGGTGCCGTGGTTTTGTCCGGCATGGTTTTTTTATTGGCGCGCACGACCCGCATACGGCAGCGGTGGCGTGACGGTGAAGGCGCTGTTGGTTCATGCCTGCGCCGTGACGTTGCCGCGATAAATAAAATGCTCTTCCGCTGTGAACGATACCGCGCAGCGACCACGCCTCACAAAAACAAACCAAATCTGCGTAGCCGACCGAATAAGCATTGCCTCGCCTTGCCCGTCTCTGCGCGAACCAGCGGGCGATGCAGGGCGCAAGCCAGTGGACGGTGCGCGGGGATGCAGGTTTACCCAAGGCAAGGGGTGGCAGTGCGGACGGGTGCGGTCATGCCTTTGCTTCACTTGGCCGCTGGGGGGATGGGGGGCGTTAGCGGGAAAGCGCCCCCCACATAAGCCGCGAAGCGACCACAACAAGACAAGACATAGACCGGCACGACCATGCAGCAAAAGGCGAAGGGGCGACGAATCACCAGCCCCGTTTTGCTGCCCCTCACCGCAGGTGATGGACGTTGACTTTGACTTGTGTGGCGGTATTTACCTGAAGGGCGCAAGACATAACGGCCTCTTATGCGACCGGGAGGCGCGCAGCGGTGCGCAGCACTTGCATAAGACGCCGTTATGTTGGATGCCGTCACACAACAACCGGCGCAGCCGACAACGCTTTGCCAGGACGGTGTGAGGGCGCGGCACGTCCAGGCTACCACTGCACCAGCAGCCTGCGAACGGCGAGCGCTTGATGGCGTAGCGGCTTCATGCGGAGCCATGAAGCGCGAAGTCGTGAAGCGGCTGCGGCAACGGAGGGAAACCAGCGTGTTGCAGCGTAGAAGCCGAGGGCGGCTTTTTGCCTTCGGCGCTCTGTCCGATGCCACAACATTAGCCGACAGCGCACCGCAAGCCCTTGGCGAGGACTTTTTCGCGAAGGGCGCAGTGGTGAGGTGGCGGCGGGATCGGAGCGGACACACTTGGAGCGGAGCTATAAGCAGAGGGCAGTTTCATCGCCTTCTGCGCTCTGTTCGATGCCACTGCGCTAGCGAAGGCGCGGGGCTTGCGGGTTTTATTGCAAGCGCCGTGACTGAGCGGTCAAGCTGTTTCAATGGTGGGGAGCGCAGCTTACCGCTGCCCAACGCGGAGTAACGGTCATCCCGCTAAAACCAAAGCGGCCTGATGGTTTTCGGCACAGCAATCAAGCTGCGTGACGGGCAGTCAGATTGATTTTCTACTTAGTCAACGGTAACGCACAGTTCGCGAAAAAAGTTGAGTAGTTATTATTCAGAAAGAAAATCGTTGAGCCGCTTTACTATCAGCTCACGCCGACTGCGCAAAAAATCTTTGTAACTTTCCACACCTAGCAGAGTCTGCGCTGTCGGAATACACTGCTTTTCAAATGCAGCATTGCCCGCCTTTTCGATCATGGGCGGCAAATATTGACTAGGTTCCTTGTCACTAATTTGGCGATTAGTTTTTCCGCTGATAAAGCACAGGTTGGCTATATCATCTGCCTCGCGTGAAGTGTAAGCACCCTTGAGTACCGCCTTCGGAAAGATGTGATGAAACTGAAGCCGGTGGTGTGCGCCCTCGTGATCTAGCGCAATGGACAGATTCGAGCGCCAATCTTTGGCACCGTTTGCACGAAATGCAAGGAACATAGTCTTGAAGAGCGCACTGCGCTGATTACGGCCTTCAAGTTCTCCAGCAGAAATATCCAAACGACCTACCTGCGACCGCAGACGGTCGATCAGCTCTTCAGCGCCACCGTCCTCACGCAATGTGGCAAGGTCTTGGTCAAGCAGAGTTTCACTGGAACCGCGTGAATAGCGACCCTTCGCATTCGCAGCGAGAACCCAATACCGCAAACGCTGCGATTCCTCTTCCCCGATCTGATAATTCCGCTTGTGCCCGTAGTAGCCCAAAGTCACTAGCAGAAATGGCGACGACAATAGCGCTGGGCCGTCGATACCGGCATTATTTCTCAGGAAATTCATCGCAAATTCCATCCCCGGCACGCTATCTTTCCAAGCCTGCTGCAAGGACTCAATAGAAAGTTTACCTACCGTAAGAAAACGCGACTGCCCGGTGCCAAACGCAACCATATTTTTCAGATACAGGCCAAGATCAAGGTCGAATCCTGCCTTGACGCACTGAGATTGAAATGCTTGAAAAATCTTGAGAGCGCCACGCCATTTAGCGGTAATCTGCGCCAGTGCCAAGTCGGAGCTGCGCAGCTTGGCACCAAGTGAATTCACGCGAACAAATATTTCTGTTACCTCGTCGTAGGAAAGACGCCGCTCCAACACATCCATGCGGTAAACATACTTGCGGACACCGCGCAGCTTGGCAAGACGCTGGCTATATTTCTCATATCTGGGGTCTTCAAAGCTTGTAATACCAGCTCGCTTAAGGAATTGCGCATCGCTATCAGTCTTAAATACCTCTGTTACCTTCACCCACTGTGGCAACTGTTCCAGTTTTCGAGTGGCCACCACAAAGGTCATACGGTCGAAACGCTTTTGCAGTTCATCCTCACTGGAATCGGCTTCTTCGTCAGTAAGCTCATCATCTTCTTCACCGTCGCCACCATCCTCATCAACCTCTGTCACAACTGTTAGTTGGTCAGGATGTTCCAGATTGAAGAGTAATTCGATTGGCCGCTGACGCCCACGTACATTTACTTGCTCACCACGGATCACCGCCGACAGGGATGTTAGGCGCTGCTGTCCGTCGAGCAAAAGACGTGTGCTTTGGTAGGGGTTTTTCTGTTGTTCGATGGCAAATTCCTGGAGTGGTACAGCCTCGTCGGTTTCCCACAGCAGAATCGCCCCAGATGGATAGCCACGATAAAGGGAATCGAGCAAGTCGCGGACACGGGTAGATCGCCAGACATAACGGCGCTGCATTTCCGGTAAGCGCAACTCACCGCGCTCAATCATGCCAACAAGCTCCTCTACGGATGCTTCAGCTTTGGCCATAAGACCCCCTTTAATATCATCAGCCCTAAAACTGCCCTGCCAAACCATCCAGCGTCATATTCACCGCAATCGCGTTATGCGGTATCAGCACATAGCGCCAAGGCTTTCCGCCATTGGCAATCGCATAGTCAGAAGCATTTTTGCACCACCTGATTGCCGCTTCCTTTTTGGCTAAGACAATGGGATCAGCCATCTGATTACTGGCCTTCGGTTCCAGCATGTAAATCGCATCATTCGTCTCAGCCACAAAATCCGGCTGATACTCGGGATGATCGGCTCCCTGTTTGTAGAAAATCAGAAATTGTCCCTTGGCTGGCTTGAACCACTTCTGCGCATCACGCTCAAGGATCACTGCCAGCACGCGCTCCGCTTCTGAAGCAAATTTCTGCACCGGGTACAGGCAATTCTTAAAGCCGCCGAAAACATACTTCGACATATTGCTCTTATCATCGGGCGAGACACGGTAGTCCGCAGTTGGCTCATTGACCGAATAGGTGTAGGCGCTGGGCTTGAGTTCCACATACCCCTTGCTCACCACCACCTCATAGTCAACATCCTCTTCCCAAAAATGATCCTGCATCTGCGCATGGATGAATTTGGCAATATCGCGTTGGTAGCAGCGCAACACCTTGCGGGCTTCATCTTCGGTTAGATAGCTGCAAAGGTGCTTAACGGTTTGCTTGGCCAAGTCGTACAACAAATCAGCTTGGTCGTCGTAAGAGACATCGTCAAAATCCATCAAGCCGCTGACGACATAATCCTCGATCCGCTTCTCCTCAATGCCGCCAACACCCAGCGTTACCTCATCCCGCTGGCCGGTGCGCAGGTGCTGTATCCATAGCTCATCGGACACTGCCGGGTATTTCAGCGTATCCAGCTTCAGGGTAAAGGGCTTGAATCCGGCTTTCACTTCGCCCTTGGGCACAACCAGAATGCGCGGAATTTCTATCGTCTGTTGCATCACCAACTCGACCGTTTTCGCGACGACGGCAGCGAAGTCCGGCTGCTCGGTCACACCTTCCAGTTCCATCTGTGTGGGGCGATGCTGCTCTTGCACAGCCTTGACGATGGCCGCCTGAACTTCGGGATTTTTCAGGTGCGCCAGCGTCGGCACAGCCGTCGGCTGATTCTCCATCTTGCGTATCACGTCGTAAGCAATCTGCGCGACTTTCTGCTCTTCCGGCTTGGTGAAGACGGGCTGCACATCCTGCCCGGCCATCTTCGTGCTGGCTGTCGCATCGGCTGGTTTCAAACCCAGCTTGGCAGCGAGTTGCGACTGCGAAACAATGGTCGCGGTTTTTTGCCCGAAGTCATCATCATCCAGTATCACCGCCTTCAAGTGAATGGCGGAATCAGGCCGGTTCGCCTCGTTGATAATTTCCTGAAACTTGTCATGCGCGACGATGTTCAGCCTGTCCACGGCAGTCACGCCGGTGCGCTTACCATAAGGCAGACGCAGGCCGCGCCCGATGGACTGCTCGATCAGAATTTTCGCATTGGCGGCACGCAACGGCACAATGGTATAGAGGTTGGTCACGTCCCAACCTTCTTTCAGCATGTTGACGTGGATGACAATCTCCGTCGGTTCATCGGTGTGTTCCACCTTCAGCAGCCGCTCGATCATTTCCTCTTCTTCGGCACCGGTTTGGCTGGAATCAACCTGAATGACCTTGTCCTTGTAGCGCCCCTCAAAGAACTCATCCGACTTTATCAAGGCGGTCAACTGCCCGGCATGGGTCGTGTCGCGCGCGATCACCAGCAGGAAAGGCTTAACGATAGGGTTGCTGGTTTCACGGGCATAAGTTTCCAGCTCCACCTTCACGCTTTCGTGCAGGCGCACACCATCTTCCAGCTTCATGCGCTCGATCTCTTCCGGCGACATCCCCGCAGGATTAAAATTCTTGCGCGTCACCACCGCAGGCTCTTTCACAAAACCATCTTCCATCGCCTTGCCAAGCGGGTAATCGAGAATGACGTTCTTGAACCGAACCGCACCTTTAGCGCCTTCGACTAACGGTGTCGCCGTCAGCTCCAGCCCCAGAATTGGCTTCAGCTCATTGATTGCCCTGATCCCGGCACTGGCTCGGTATCGGTGCGATTCATCCATCAGCATGACCAGGTCTGGTAAACCGGCCAGATAATCGAAGTAACTCTCGCCGATATATTCCGACAGCCGCTTGATGCGCGGAGACTTGCCGCCGCGCACCTCGGAATTGATTTTCGAGATATTGAAAATATTGATGCGCACCCCGCCGAACAGCATGCCACTGGCCGGGTCGTGCTGGTCGTAGTTATCGCCGGTGATGATGGAAGGCGCATCAATAGCGAATTCAGAGATGCCCTTGAACACATACTTCGGATGCGTGCGGTCGCTGAAATCCACGATCAGTTTGTTATAGATGGTCAGGTTCGGAGCCAGCACGAAGAAATTATTGATGCCGTGCGCCAAGTGTAGATAGCTGATGAATGCACCCATCAGCCGCGTCTTGCCCACCCCTGTTGCCAGCGCAAAACACAATGAAGGAAACTCGCGCTCGAAGTCAGTCACCGAGGGAAACTCGCTATGAATGATCTCCAGCGCGGCAGCAACGTCCGCCCCTTTGCGTGGCGGAACAATCTCGGTGATGCGGTCGAGAATCTCCAGCGAACGGCGTTGCGGCGCGCGCAAACTCAGCCGCCCGGCGATGGCATTCACATGACGGTTCATTTCGCATCCCCTTCATCGAACAACCCACCCTGCGCCACATTCACCCCTCGCCCGCTTGCGGGAGAGGGGCTGGGGGAGAGGGTGGCTGGTGGGGCTTTCGGCAAATTCTCCACCTGCAACGAATAATCATCATGCCCCCACTCACAGCGCGACAGCACCTGCTTGGGAATCTTTTTCACGGTGAGATTCGGATAATCGCCACGCCCACGGAAAGCGGTACACAACACCAACAAGCTGCGCTCCGTCCCCACCTCATCCGCAAGCTGCTGCAACTGCTCGTGGTTCAGGTTCGCCGTGGTGACGTAGATAAAATCCCGCTCGGTGGAATGCCCGTGCATCCAGTAATGTGCATCGCTGGGCGCGTAGGTGAAGCCCTCCAGCTTGCACAGGGCTTGCGCCAGCATCTCCGCGTTGTATTCCTTGTTGATCACCCACTGCCCGTAAGCATCCTGCCGCAACAGGCTGGGGGCGAGTTTGTAATAGCGGAAACCGCCACCGCCTTGCCAGTTCACTGCCTCGGAAATACCGCCCTTATCCTCGCCGTCGATTACTTTTTGCAGGCGCGGAATGATGTGCGTGTGGCAATGCTCGCCCAACTCCACCATGATCCAGCGGCGACCCATCTTGTGCGCCACCGCGCCAGTGGTGCCGGAACCGGCGAAGGAATCGAGAACGAGGTCGCCGGGGTTGGTGGCGATCTCCAACACTCTTTTGAGCAATCGCTCTGGCTTCGGTGTATCGAAGATGTCTTGGCTATTGAAAGCGCGAACTTCTAGCTTGGCCTCATGATTGTGCCCAACCTCTTCATTCGGCCAAAAAGTCGCAGGTGGTCTAGTAGGATTCTCTTCAAGATATTGCTTTACATATATTTCCCAAGTCCCATCTTTTTTTATGAACTCAAGTTGATCCATATTCGTGGGAACATTTTCTTTCTTCCATCGCCAACGCCCCTCTGTTCCATCCGGCTTGACCGGCCAAACTTCAGAACCATCTGGTGTGGTAATCGAATACCACATTGAAGGGCGGTCTTGGCGTAATGATTCAGAGCCCTCTTTTCTCAGTGAGCGACGGCGATAGTATTTTTTTACAGTTTCATCAAAAAATCCAAACTGCGCCGCATTCTGATCTTTGGGAAGTTGGAGCGGAAAGAACTTGTCAGTCTTTTGATAAACCATCAGATGGTCATGAGACACACTAAAACCACGGGCATCCATTCGCTCGCTGTAGACCTTTTGCCAAAAACAATTGGCTGCAAAGTTCGCCCGCCCAAACACCTCATCGCACATCACCTTCAGGTAATGCGCCTCGTTGTCATCAATCGTGATCCACAGCGAACCATCATCCGACAACAGCCGCCGGATAATCTCCAGCCGGTCGCGCATCAGCGACAGCCAGATCGAATGCTCTACCCCGTCGTCGTAATGCGTGAACGCGCTGCCAGTGTTATACGGCGGATCAATAAACACGCACTTCACCTTCCCCGCAAACTCCGCCTCCAAAGCCTTCAACGCCAGCAGGTTGTCGCCAAAGATGAGCTGGTTGTCGAAGATGTCGTTATCCGACACCCGATGCTTCGCGTGATAACTCTTCGCCGCATCTTCCAGCAAAATGCGCGGCTCCAACTTGGGGCGGTTCTCCTTGCCGATCCAGGTGAGTTCGAGTTTTTGTTTTTTGTTATTCATTTGTTAATTTGGTTTCTTCAAAGGGTGAAGACGGCGTGTTTCCCCGGTCGTTGCCCAGTAGCTACCGGACTTACTGTTTCTGGGCCAGCCTGCATCACCGTCGGTCAAGGTGCTCATGAGTTCCAGAACCTGCTGTCCGAACACAAGACCATCGGCATCAAGCAAATCAAATGACAGCTCGTTGAAATGGCAGCCAAAGACATTTCGGGCTTGAGCTATTCGCGTGAGCTCATCCATATAGGGTGCCAATGGGACGGTATTGTAAACCGGCGTACCAGATGTATCAGCGCCATTCAATACGTCCACCTTCAGTGAAGTTCGAAGTTTCTTGTCCAAGGCAGGTAACAAATCTCCGAGGGTATACAAACCGCCAGCCCTGCGGGGTATTGAGCATTCATATAGCTGGGTAAGAAAATCCAAGGCCGCCTCAAGGATAACACCGGCCTTGGAACAGACAAGCTGCGGATCGGGCGGCGTTTCGGCCAGAAGAAGTCGCAGCCGTTCCACATCAGGCACAGAACGAACCAGAGTCAGCCCATTTACTGCGGTCCATTTAGTCAGTTCAACAAATTGACACTGGTCATTCTGGAGCCAGCCCCAACGCAATTTTTGTTTCCATGGACGGTAATGGGTGGTAATTACGCAATGTCTAAATTTCACTGCCTCGTCATAAAGCATCTTGATTAATCGTTCAACATGAGGCTCATCAACACTAGCAAGTACATCATCTAGCACCAGTATGGTTTCTGCGGGTTTCTCCAACGCGGTTAAGGCAAGGAAAACGCATAATCCGAGGGTATCCAGATGCGAGTCACTGAAGTACGCTTGCGGTGGAGTTGCCTGCCCGCAAAAACTGGCACCTATTTCCAACGATGCGCGCTTGGCAGGGTCAAGCTCCAAGCTGATTTTATTGAATCCCTCGCCAGGATGTACAACCTCATAGAGACGCCCGACCTCGGTGGCGATTCCAGCCAGTGTGGCATCGGTAAATTGCCGCCGTTCTTCCTCAGCGATCTTGAGAGCCTTCTCCAGGTTTGGCAGTAATGTGTCCAGTTCCTTCTGGGCCAAAGTATTTTCCGTGCAAGTCTTGATCGCTCTCCCGAGTGTGCTCAGGAACTGCTTCTTGTCTTGGCGCGCAGTTTCTGCTTTTTTCCATTCGGCGGACAAATGGGCGTTACTCGTCAGCCATGCCGACCACTCGGCAATGTCTTCTGGAACTGGCGTGCCAGGCAGCAAAATATCCGCAGGCCACGAATTGCTCGTGCAACATAGGTTGAAACTCACGGTGTGCTGCAGGGCGTTCTTCTCCAATATCTCAAGCTGTTGGGTGGCCAGGTGGACACCCTGTTCTTTCTTGATCTTGTTGGCATTTGCCTCGTGAAGTGCGTCAAATGCAGCGATTCTTTCGTTGACTCGATCAGTCAAGCCATGAGCCTTCTCGGCACTCTCACAGAGGGGGCACACAGACGGTTCGGTATGCTTGGAGAGGTATGCTTTTGCGGATTCCAGGATGTTGGCAATTTCCGCAGCATCTGCCGACACGCCTGCAAGGTATTTATCAATGGTCTGCTGAGCGGAATCAAGCGAGTTCTGCGCCTCTTGCAAATTCTTAATTGCGCTTCCGGTTTGTTCCGGGTAATCCGCCAGACGCGCGTAGGCATCATAAAGATTGCTGATCGCCTTAATCTCGGAGTCAAACGCACTAGCATCACGCTTGGATTCACTCTCGCCCCAGAGCAGTGGGTCAACTCCCGGCTTGCCAGCTTCTTCCCAAAATTGCTGTATTGCGTCCCTATTCTCCTGTACACGGGCAATGGCCACTTCACGACCAGACTTTGTGTCCCTTATCAATTCTCTGAGGAAAGCTTCTGATGCTTCAACACCAGACACATCAATAAACCGGCTGATAGCCGCATAGCGCTCTGCCGGTTTTGCTTCAATGAGGGATAGTATCTGACTGCGCCGTAGCACTTCGATGCGAGGGCGGTGTTCTGGAGGGTTGACGATAACTTCGGACTTGCCAACGGTTGCGCGGCAGGTAGCTGTCGCTGTTTCTAATGTGACTGAAACATCGGCAGGTTTTTTGCCGAGGGAGTGCCAGTAACGATTGGTCTTACCCAGACCCCGATTATCCAATGAGCCAACGTTGCCTTTGGCAAGGAACTCGAAGGCGTCACAAATGGTGGATTTGCCAGTGCCGTTCTCACCATAGATAACCATCAATTTTTTGCCTTTTTCAAAGGGAAGTGAAAATGGCAATACCGAACCACGAAGGTGCTCTATGGTCAGCTTTTTTGGCGCGCTGGTACTCATGCCTTTGCTCCCTTTTCCGCAGCCTTCTCTATGGCCAACTTCCAATCCTCAGGACGCAATTTTCCATCCGCCATTTTTGTCGCTAGTTTCTTGGCATCGTCATCTGTAACAAGCTTTTCGGCGGTTAGCCGTGCAAGGATTTTTTTAGCTAATACCTGAGAAGGTGTGCTCATTCAAGCCTCCGTAGCTGGTGATTGCCAATCAGGTGAGTTCGAAATTATATTTTTTTTACGCATAAATATTTCTCTTCTCAATATCCTGATGGGCTATGTGCCTTGTAGCGGCATTGGTGCCTGTTGCATTGCTTGCTGTTGAGCGTCTTGAGCCGCAAGCCGCTGCAATACACTGTTCGCAAGCGGCTGCGCGTCAGTGAGATTGCGAAAAATTGCCAAGTACCCCTTGAAGCCCTGATTCGGCTGAGTAACTGCGTAAATTAGCTCGGATAGTTCATTGGTGCGCTGTGAAAGTAAAGTTATATCAGCAGGCGCAAGCTCAAGCTGCGGCCTGCTTATGACATCGGCAGACCGTAGCGCAACGAATGCCATTATAAAATAGCGGCCATGCCGGAAAAACATGCGCCGCTGGTAGCCATTCTCTGACTGCTCCGTATCCGCAAGGATGCGGTCGATAAAGCGGTACATACGCACGTATCGGCATACGCGCACACCTGACAAACCAGCAGGGAATAGTTGTCCATACAAGGTGCCGCCTTGTTCCCACAAGCGACCAATTTCCTTCTTCGCAGCCACCACAAAATCAATTGCGTTAATCGGTTTTGGTTGTTGTAGATGCTCGGCAGATGTTCTTACCTTGAATGCCATGCACGCCATGGCAACAGCGGCTTCCTCCAAGGTAAATGCATCTTCTCTACGAGCGCGGGCTTCGGCTGATGGCCGATAGAAGTATGTAATACCCGCTACTTTAAGCTCTTGACGAAGACGTTCCTGATTAGGATCAAGGGCGGCAAAGTCCACGCCGCGAACAACGTTCTGATAGTTACGCGCGCTCGTGATTTTTCTACCGATGTCATCAACGTCATTACCAATTTCAATAATGGTGATAAGCACCTTGGCGTCAGGTGAAATATCTCCAGCCAGAGTTGCTATGGCAATTGCGCCTGCCGTCTGCGCACCATTGACGATTGATAGATTCTTCAGTCCGAAGGCGCATTTCAAGTTATTCCCAAGGGCTGGCGTTATTGCCTCGGCCACTGCCGTAATGCCATTGTTGAGGTAAAAGAAATCACCGGGCCGGGAGCGCACCGTTCGTTCAATGGCTGTATTGACGCCAACAGAACCCAGGTAGTGCCGGATATTGCGCTCGAATAGCGCCTTGCCGTGATCTTCAACCAGTTGCGCAAGAGCCGCTGCGCTGATCTGCCCGTAAAATGCTTTGCGTGGAACTGTTATACCAGCCCAGTTTTCCAAAGTAATCTGGCCATCGACTGTTGCTGGCGCTTGTTCCGCAACAAGCCAAGCGTATATCTGCTCAAGCCCCTTTGTATGCCATTCCATCACGGGCGAGAAGCGATTCAACTCGTCCCGAAAAGCATTTAAATCGGTTGTGACATGCGGGCCTACATCGTCTCCAAGGAAGGCCAGAAGTAATTCAAGTTTTACGCCTGCCGTATCGAGCGCATCCTCAATCTCATCAAGCCGGTTGCGAATGGCCTCATTAAACTGGTCGAATTGTCGTGCTTGAAGCGCTTTAATTCCGTTTATTGTCTTCAGAATATCGGCTTGTGTTGGTGCGGCACCTGTCTGCTTATATTTCGCCTGGACAAAGACCAAACGATTGCCAATACGGTCAAAGTAAAGGGCGTCGATGCCACCGTCGTTACTGCCATCCGTAATAGCGCCGGTCGCCGTTGTGTCGTCAAGTTCGCATTGACTGGCTAGTGCGTAGGCCGCCAAGGAACGTGAAAGGCGGTCAACGTCATGCTGATCTTCAGTCCAGTTTTCTCTACCCTGTTTGATAATCTTTGGGACGTTTGGAAAAAACCGGGTTCGCAGCGCGGCTTCGACTTGTACGATTTTTTCATCACGAGTGGGCATAGTGTTAGCCCAGCTTCCAGCGAATAACGAACAACGTCTGAACGGTTGCGACTTGTTGCAGCTTCCCCTCAATCTGCGCAATCAGTTCCTCGCGTTGCTTATCGACCTGATCCTGTGCATCAAACAGCGAACGCCGCTTTTGATTGCGCTGAGCCTCGATAGCCTTAATATTTTTTTGCCCGGACAGCTTCTCTTCCAACGTCAAAGCAGTAGTGGCGGCGCGGCGCGCATCCTTGATCTGGCGGTCAAGCTCTTTGATCTCACGCTCCAAGCCAACCTTGAGATCATCTGCCCAACCATCCAGCTTGTCCGCCTCCTCCTCGAAGAAGCGAGCATTACGCTCGGAGATATTTCGCTGTATGTCTGATTGGCGCTTTTGTGTTTGCGCTTCCAGACGTGTGTTTACCAAGCCAGGTGGAGCTTGACCGGCGATACTTCCGGGTAGCGTCAGTAACCTAGCTGCGACTTCCTCGTCCAATATCTGACCGTCGTCAGTATCTGCCGCAAAAATGAGATGGTCTTCCGCTTGGTCAAGAGATTCGACGCTAAAGAGCGAGAGGGTCAGCCAGCCTGATTTGCCGATAAGCTCTTCCAGCAGCGTAACCTTGCCATCGTGCTGGTCGTAATCAAAATGTATTTCCGCCGCTGGCAGGTCGCGCGCCTTTGCCTGCGCGATCAGCGCCTCGGCGAGTGGATGATTGAGACGGTAAAGATGCGCCTCGCCGGATCGGCGCGGCAATTCATATAAGCCCAGCGGGATTACGGCAGTTTGCGCCGGAAAAGGTTGAGTCTCCAAGCGGAACGAGGCGTCATTCAAAAATTGGGCGCGGCCATCGAGTTCGTGCCGGGTAAGTTGCATGAGCAGGCGTTCATAACGGCTGAGGTAAGCCTTGGAGGCTTCGTCTTGCACCTTGAGCTTTTCGCGCACTTCATCGTCAAAATTTTCCAATAAATTTCGGCGAGTGCGTGTCATGGATTCATTGATTTCCAGGCTCAGTTCGAGCTGGAGTTGATCGAAAGCAGTTTGAATTTCATCCTGCTTGCGGCAGCGCTGGTAGATGGCGGCGATGCGTTTCTCGAAATCCACGCCGGACTCGATGGCACCTAGCACTTCGTCGCTGGCACCGAAGACGCCTTCAAATAACTGAAACTTTTCGGCCAACAACTCGAAGACGCGCTGATCCGCCGCGTTTTTGCGGTTGAGGAAGTTCACGACCACCACGTCGTGCTTTTGTCCGTAACGGTGGCAGCGCCCGATGCGCTGCTCAATGCGCTGCGGGTTCCAGGGCAGATCGTAATTCACTACCAGCGAACAGAACTGAAGATTGATGCCTTCGGCCCCAGCCTCGGTGGCGATCATGATGCGCCCCTCTTCGCGGAAATAATCGACCAGCGCAGAGCGCATGTCGGCGGTGCGCGAGCCGCTGATGCGGTCAGTGCCTTGGTGGCGCTCGGCCCACTGGCTGTAAATCAGCTTGGAACGGTCGTCGGTATTGGTGCCATTGAACAGCACAATGCCTTCGGCAAAGGGGCTGTCTGCCAGCAGGCGCAACAAGTAACTCTGGGTGCGGCGCGATTCGGTGAAGATGATGGCTTTTTCAGCCCCGCCAAGTTCCTTCGCCTTGGCAAATGCAATGCCCAGCGCCTTCAGCAGCGCCTTGCCCTTGGCGTTGTGGTCTATTGATGTGGCGAGCGCGGCGAAGGCATCAAGCTCGGCAATTTCCTGTTCGAGAGCCTTGCGGTCATTTTCGGTGAGTATTTCGGCTGGTTCATCGTCCGCCCATTCCTCGGCGGTTTCGTCGAGTGCTTCATAGTCCTGATCCAGTTCATCTTCAAGCGATTCTGCGGGTTCCTGTTTGCGTAGCTTGAGTTTGAGCCGATTTGAAATCGAAGTCAGCGCACCCGCGATGGCAAAGGTTGATGAGGCCAGCAATTTGCGCAGCACCAGTGTCATCAGGGAACGCTGGCTGGCTGGAAGTGCTTGCAGATTATCGCGTTGCAGGTATTCCGAGACAAGGTGATAGAGCCGGTCTTCGCTTTCTTCCGGGGTAAATTCTTCCACCAGCGGCAGGCGCTTGGTGTAGGGGATGTATGCAGTGACCTGTCGGCGCAGGGTGCGATGGCACACGGGTTTGAGCCGCGCCTTGAGTGTCTGGAACACCTGATCCTGATTCAGGTTGGCAAATTGCTCCCGAAAGCTTTTCAGGTCGCCGAATGTGTGCTCATCAATAAAACTCACCAGCCCGAACAACTCCAGCAGGGAATTCTGCAACGGTGTCGCCGTGAGCAGCAGTTTGTGCTTGCCCGCCAACGCCATTTTTAGCGTGTTAGCGATTACGTTGGATGGCTTATATACATTGCGCAACCGGTGCGCTTCGTCGATGACAACCAAGTCCCAAGGCATTGCATGAACATCAGCCGCCTTGCTTTTGGCGAACTGATAAGAGCAGATTACGATTTCAGATGCCTCGAATGGGCGAAATTGCCCCTGCTTGATTGCGGCGTTGTAGGACTTGGATTCGAGGATGCGGCAGGGTAGGAAGAATTTCTCGGTTAGTTCCTGATGCCACTGCTTGCGCAGGTTTGATGGCGTGATGACCAGAATGCACCGTTTGCGCTCCGCCCATTTCTGGGAAAGCACCAGCCCCGCCTCGATGGTCTTGCCCAAGCCGACTTCGTCAGCCAGCAAAGCGCCTTTGGAAAGCGGCGAGTTAAAGGCAAACAATGCCGCATCAACCTGATGCGGATTCAGGTCAACCTGGGCACTGGCTACTGCACCGGCGAGTTTCTCGGCGCTATCGGTTGGAAAGCGTCGCGTGAGTTCGTGGGCGAAGTATTTCGCGTGGAATGCTGTGATCATTAATTGGAACCGGCCTTCATATTATTCTTCGTTCATATCAGCCTGAATCGGCTTGATAGGATTTAATGCTTTTAAGATGTGCAGTAATGTACTGTAATGTCCAGCATAATCCAAACAATATGAACTGGATTTACGAAAGGCTACGTCATGTTTTTACCAAAACATGCAATATGGAAATTTGCATATGCCGGAGATGAACTTGATGACTGGCTATCCCACGCCGAATGGTTGGTCGAAACGTGGGCAGCATTAAACAGCGACGAGGTGAAGTTTGAGAACACGTTTGACATCATTCTCGCTGCGTTCTTACTCGAAGATGACTTGTTGCCAGCTTCAGCAAGAACGGCTTTTGCCAAAGTCATGCTTGAAACCATCGATGAAGCCATCAGCAACAAACTCAGCATCAAATCCATGCACATCTACCCACCCAAGCCGGGGCGAAAGGAAAACCGTACCGCGACCTTCATCAAATGCAGTGAAGTGAGGGATCTCATTCAAGAGGGAAAGACCGCCACGGAAGCTTATAAGGTGGTTGCTGAAAAACACTTCAAGTCACCAGACACCATTCGCCGAGATTACGAACGAATTGTCAAAAAGCAGAGTGAGCGAAAGAGGGCCGGGGAAAACGATAAATGATTTCCCCGGTGACCTCGCCACTGAGGGTCACGAAAATGCAGCATGTTCAACAACACCCAAAGGGGTACAAACATGCTGCCTACCATCCTACGGCTTCCCGCCGTTAAATCTGAATCCGGCCTTTCCCGCTCGACGGTCTATCTGCGCATCTCGCAAGGGCTATGGACTAAACCAATCAGCCTTGGCGCGCGGGCGGTTGGCTGGCCTTCCAGCGATGTGACGGCAATCAACGCGGCGCGCATTGCCGGGAAAACTGACGTGGAAATCCGCGCGCTGGTGGTGAAGCTGGAAGCGGCGCGCAAGTCTGCCGCGTGAGGGGTTCGCGATGAGCCAGAATCGTGATGCCCCGGCATACCAGGAATATGCGGCGACCATGCTGTCGCAGATACCCTTCCGCACCATGACGCTTCAGGATCGTGGCTTGCTCTACACGATGCGCATGGAGTGCTGGGTAAATGTGCGGCTCCCACACAGCCATAGCGACTTGGCGAAAGTTCTGGGGTTGTCCGTTGCCGAAGTTGCCGGTTCGCTTGCTGCCGTGATGCCCTTCTTTGAAATTGTGGACGGCTTCATTATCAGCCCTGAAATGGAGGATTATCGGGCGCATTTGGCTGACCGGAAGAGCAAGCAAAGCCACGGCGGCAAGCGTGGTTCAGCAATCACAAACGGCAAGCGCAATCGCCCTGCAAAGGCCGTGGATGATGGGGTTTCGAGTACCCCATCGAGTACCTCGCGACTACCCCGCCGAGGTAGGGGCGAGTCCTTAGTACAGCCAAGTACAGAAAAGCCAAGTCAAAACCAGCCGTTAGAGAGAAGGGTTATCACTGATCCATTTGTTGCTGCATACGAAGCTGGCGAGAGTTGCACGGCGGATGCTTATGCCAGAGCAAGTGGGGGGGGGTAGCCATCATGAAAAAACGCCTGCATAACCCCAATCGCGCCAAAACAAATCGCAACTACACCGTGGAAGAGATTGCCGACCTGTACGACGTTCACAAGATCACCGTGCGCGCGTGGATCAAGGCCGGACTCCCAATCATCAATGAGAAACGGCCTATGCTTATTCTCGGCGGTGACCTCGCCGCATTCCATCAAGCAAAGCGGACGAAGAACAAGCAGAAGTGCAAGCCGGGGGAAATGTATTGCGTCAAGTGCCGCGCGCCAAAAAAGCCAGACGGTGAGGCGGAATATCAGCAGAAAACAGCAACGCTGGGGAACCTTGTCGGTATCTGCCCGGACTGCTACACGATCATGAACCGGCGCGTCAGTCTGGCCAAGCTGGGGCAAGTTCGCGGAAAAATGGACATAACGATGCCGCAAGCGTTGCGACACATTAAACGAGAGTGGCGATCCTACCGTAAACATTAACTTCAAACAGGAGGCAGAAACATGTTGAAACATGACCCCGGCAACGAGCGTATCAAGCGCATTTATTTTACTTATTTGAAGGAAGCAAAACGCCAGAGTGAGCAGTCGGTGGATGCCGCCGCCAAGGCGTTGTCCAGATTCGAGGAATATACCCATTTCAAGGAGTTCAAGGCATTCCATCACCAGCAAGCGATTGCGTTCAAGAACCACTTGGCCAAACAAAAAGGCCAGCGATCCGGCGAGCTGTTGAGCAAGGCGACCTTGCATTCCACGTTAACCGCGCTTCAACGGTTCTTTCATTGGCTCGCCGGGCAACCCGGTTACAAATCTCAGTTCACGTATTCCGATTCGGATTTTTTCAATATATCGGGCAATGATGTGCGCGTGGCAACAGCCCACCGGGAGCAAAAATCACCGACCATGGAACAGGTGAAGCGCGTTATTGCGACGATGCCATGCACAACTGAAATTGAACGCCGCAACCGCGCGTTGCTGGCATTCACCCTGCTGACCGGTGCGCGGGTCAGCGCCATTGCATCCATGCAGTTGAAGCATATAGACCTTGCCCAGGATTGTGTGCATCAGGATGCGCGCCAGGTTAAGACTAAATTTCGCAAAACCTTTACGACCTACTTCCTTCCGGTGGGGAATGAGGTTCGCGGAATCGTCGAAGAGTGGGTGCAATATTTGCAGAAGGAAAAACTTTGGGGCAATGATGATCCGCTGT
>Ga0154767_1151_pt2 | contig 23224 bp, 20 predicted proteins | sample Rifle2008BG16ft_FD_105775 | JGI IMG/M metagenome (GOLD analysis project Ga0154767, IMG submission 105775) | Gammaproteobacteria bacterium RBG_16_51_14 | reverse complement strand
TATTATGGAAACAGCAACACTTAATTTACCCGACGGCCAATCTATCGATTTACCTATCATGACTGGTTCAGAAAATGAGAAGGCTATTGATATTGGAAATCTGAGATCACAAACCGGTTATATCACACTCGATCCAGGATTTGTAAATACCGGATCATGCACAAGTGACATCACTTTTCTGGATGGAGAGAAAGGTATATTACGCTATCGAGGTATCCCTATTGAACAATTGGCTGAAAAATCGACATTTGTAGAAGTATCTTATTTGTTGATCTATGGGAAATTACCCAATAAAAAGGAATTGTCTGCTTTTTCCAGTCGATTGACCTTTCATTCTATGATTCATGAAGACATGAAACACTTTTTCGAGAGTTTCTCTAACCAGGCACATCCGATGGTAACACTTTCTGCCATGGTTTCATCACTCTCTGCCTACTATACGGAAGCATCCGGTGTAGCAAAGCCGGAAGATCTGGATGTAAACGCTGCACGTTTGATTTCAAAAGTAAGGACTATTGCCGCTTTTTCCTACAAAAAATCAATCGGACAACCTTTCATTTATCCGATTAATTCATCCCTTTATTGTGAGAATTTATTAAGAATGATGTTTGCTGTACCCACTGAAGAATATGTACCAGACAAGGATATCGTAGATACAGTCAATCTATTGCTAATTCTTCACGCAGATCATGAACAAAATTGCAGCACATCCACTGTCCGCATCGTTGGCAGTAGCAAGGCCAATGTATATGCCGCAGTTGCTGCCGGGATTCTTGCCCTGTGGGGTCCCTTACACGGCGGTGCAAATCAACAGGTAATTGAAATGTTACAGCAGATTGACGCTGATGGTGGCAATATTGACAAATTCATTGAACGGGTTAAGGACAAAAATTCAGGTATCCGGTTAATGGGATTCGGACATCGGGTATATAAAAACTACGATCCCCGCGCAAAAGTAATCAAAGCTGCGTGTGACAAGGTACTGAATAAATTGGGCATACATGATCCCTTGCTTGATCTGGCGATGCAACTTGAAGAACGTGCTCTTGCAGATGATTATTTTATTGAGCGTAAGCTGTATCCAAACGTCGATTTTTATAGCGGCATTATCTATCGGGCCATCGGTATCCCTGTCAATATGTACACTGTTATGTTTGCCCTTGGGCGGATGCCTGGCTGGATTGCACAATGGAAAGAAATGATGGATGACCCACATGGTCGCATCTCGCGACCACGGCAGATATATACCGGAGCAAATGCAACTGATTATATACCTATTGAAAAACGTACTTGATACTTTCTCTTTCCCATGGCAGAGCCTGATTATGGAATATGAAAATCATGGGAAAGGGAACCATTAATCGAGAGCGAACCCAACAGTAATACCTTGATATCAAGCCCCAGATCAGAGGTATATTGGCAAGCAGAAGAAACCTTTTATCCTCTTTTCAGGAATGTTTTTTGCATCTTAATCTGAATAATACAAAGGTTAGATCATCTGGATGACATATCCTGTCTCCATGTGGAGAAACCATATAATTTTTGCATTCAGCCATCAGTTTATTCGCAGCTCGCGTCAGTATCCCTTTACGACTGGTTGCAACGATCTCGTGATCATAAAGGTTATCCGAGAGCCCATCGCTGGCAAGGATCAGCGTATCTCTTTGTGCTAATTTAATACTGGGACCTATCTCGACGCGCATATCACTACTACCGATGAAATTCGAGATTAAATGACGCTCTTCATGCTGCATAGCTTCTGACTGGTCTATAAGTCCTGATTCAAGTGCATAGCCCGTTGGTGAGTGCGGCACTGTCTGGTATTTTATCTTGCCTCTGTTTCCCATCAGCATGATCGTGGAATCGCCTGCATGATAGGCACGCAAAATGTTATCTTGTATTACCGTGACTACCACTGTAGTTGCAGAACCGTTTTTTAGGTCGAGAATTTTTTCATTTGCCTGTTCAATACCATCCAGGATAGTCCCACGAATATGGGTCTCTTCATTATTTATACATCTGATAGAATTTACCAGAGTCTCAATGGTGATGCGGGAAGCCGTTTCCCCCGCCGGGAATCCACCCACACCGTCTGCAACAACAAGTACCAGCGTGCTGTCATTTACTGGTATCACAGCAAGTGCATCTTCATTAACAGTTGTCTTGGCAGGAGAACGGGATGAAAAAACGACAACATCTCCCATATCCAGGGGAATATGTTTCGGTTTTGTATATTCACTGTCAAAACATGTTAGCGGCAATGTTATTATTTGATCAGTCAATTAACTAGCTCCATTCCATTGCTTCCAGGTATTGACGAAGTTTACCTGCCGTATTGAATTTCTTCAGAACAAGCGAGCGCTTTAATCCACTACAAATCACCTTTACTTCATGTGGTTGCTTTGAGTATGACTTCTGCCCTCCAAGAGAGTCATAAAAAATCCGGATAAGATCCATAACGTCATCCCGGATATTTTCAGCGCTTGGTGCACCCCAATAGAACATATCCAGAAGTTTTAAATCGAAACTCAGGCCAATCCGTTTAACTATGATGTTCTCCGGATGCAGATCACCATGATATTCACCTGAAGAATGAATACATTCTATACCACATGCCAGCGCATAGAGGAGATGTACTGCCTTGAAAGGTGTCAAGTGCCTGCCAGGCTGACGCTTAATATAATCGGTTAATAATTCGCCCTCAACGAATTCGGAAACAAGAAAGGAGATGGGTATTTTTCGAAAAATAATGGTGTCTTGATGGGAGTATTGGATAATGATTGGGCATTTGCGCAGTTTATGCAGCTTTCGTGCATAGAATTTAAGTGATCTGTCACGAATATTCCGATGTGGAAAAAAGAATTTTGCCGTGCGTTCGATCCCGGTAGCACGCTCTCTGATCAGATAAACTTCACCTTCCCAACCAACCCCGAGCAAAGATTCAATTTGATATTTTCTGGCGATAATCCTGCCTGGTTGCAGATCGAATGATTCGATAACAGGTTGTCGATTGATATCTTGCCATGCCATTTCTTTTAGCAGACATGAATATTATTTTGAATTTATGCCCGGTATGCTGGTACAGGATCTCTGGATTATTCTAATTATTTAAAAATACAGTTTTTTGCATATTCCCTTGCTTCATTAGCGCTCCAATCAGCTTTTGGCTTTCCTTCCATTTTTTTACACCAGGCATCACTACCCACTTCCGGGGCACAGCCGGTACCAAGAGACAGAATGAAAATTAACAATGTGCAGATTATTGTTATACTTTTCATATAAATTTCCTTTTGGTTTATACGACAGGTATATCAGTTTCTGCCAATCAGGCAGATTCTATCTCATCCGAAAAATCTTATCCCAATCCATTTATAAAACCGGTAAAAAGCCAATTGGACGTAATCTTCAATCAACATAAAAAGTTGTTATTCAACAAAAATGGATTCTTCAATAAGAACCGGATAAACATATCCTGAACCAAAATCCTTATCAATATCAACTATTCCCTGGGCAGTAACAACAGAGCCTACAGTAGCTGAAGCATTCCTTGATGTGAAGACAATACTATTGCTGCCTTCGGCGCCTGTTCCATCCTTAATATGAACCCAGTTTTTCCCCATAATATTTTCATTAACCTTAATAACATCTCCATGGACCTTGACAAGTTTCCCCTTTAAGTTTTCTTTCTTCGCAAATAATTCCTCTACTGTATAAGTTTCGGCTTCATCAGACAAAGTTTGCGGTGATAGTGGAACTACAGGCTGTTCCCCTGATTCAGACTCCGGTGTTGGAGTTACTGTTGATATGTCCAGTCCGGATGATTCAAGATGGACGTTGCCAACAAACAGTATCTTGTCAAAGGTACGATCCAGTGTTTTACTCGTGAAATTGGTCATTTCCATCTGTGTGGTAAAATTTACCTTCTCTCCTGCAGCAACACTCATTTGTGGAGCTGCTATCCAGTACTTTTCACCATTTTCATCAATATTCAGGTAAGTGTAGTTTGCAGCGTCTATTGTCTCCAGGACAATTCCGCTGTGCACAGCGGATTCGGCGTTACCTTGCGGTGATGCGATGTTGCCCTGAAGCTCTTCGTCGTTGCCTTGCGGTGATGCGATGTTGCCCTGAGGCTCTTCGGCGTTAACTTGTTGTATAGCAAATGGAGCCAAAATTATAAAAACAGCCAGTGTAAATTGTCTGAATATTACTGTATGTATCATTAATCTATCCTCATTATAGAAGTCTCTGGTGCTTTCCGGTCAAATCGCAATGTTAGATTATAACAAATTCATGGATATTAACGAATCCGGGAAAAGAATCAGAGAATGCATGTAAAAATATATATATCACTTTGAAATGACAAGGAATGTCCTTACAATCAGAATATGACCATTCTTTATATTATATGACTATTACTATTAAATCGATTTAAACTGAGCCTATAAAATGAGAATCTATTCACGGAAATAAATTATCATGACTGTCGAGGCAGAAGTATCACATAATCCAGATGCTTGCCCGTATTCAGTCTTGCTGACCAATAAGTTCACAATTGATGGCAATCGACTGATAACAACCGGCTTCTTTACGGGGCCTCACACAATGGTATTTATCCTGTCTCTTTGTTTTATCATTCTTACATTGCTTCTGCTAATTGATATTGTCTTGTCCTTTGAGGCATCAATCAATATGACTGTTACAATCATCATATCTGCCTTGCTATCCGTTTTCTCGTTCAGGGCATCCTATTTGCGGACAATGCCTTTTGAAATCCAGATTGATCGCGATTCATATCAATTAAAAATTACCCGGCCGGATATACCTGACCAGGTTTTTAATGCCAATGAGGTAACATTTGCAACACAATACAGAGATTATTTTGCAAAAAATTCAGGATCCAGCTGGATAGTTGCCTGTCTGCCTGATAATAACCGGTTTTTTCTTGCTGATACGCCAGGCATTAATGACGCTGAAGCACTCCGTATCGGACTTGAACGGTGGTTGACGATAACAATCTGAATTAATACAGTACCCTCCTTCCTGTGTTGCAGGGTCATTATTCCTGTCGTCGGAAGGGTTTTTATCGATATATAAGAGCAATTTTAAAGCCCTAACACATCCTGCATATCAAAAAGTCCCCGGTCTTTTCCGCTCACCCACAGGGCGGCCCTCACCGCACCAGTTGCAAACGTCTTCCTTGATGTTGCCTTATGTGAAATTTCAACACGCTCACCTGCGGTAGCAAACATGACAGTATGTTCACCGACAATATCACCGGCACGAATGGTTTCAAATCCTATGGTCTTTTTGTTCCTGACGCCGGTATGCCCTTCCCGGCCATAGATGGCGCAGTCCTTCAAATCGCGGCCCAGGGCATTCGCAACCACTTCTCCCATGCGCAGTGAGGTACCGGATGGCGCATCCTTCTTTTCTCGATGATGCGCTTCAATAATCTCGATATCAGCATCATTACCAACCACCCGGGCTGCCACTTCCAGTAACTTGAAGCAAAGATTCACACCGATGCTCATGTTCGGGGCAAAGACGATTGCAATCTCTTCTGATGCCTTCCTGATGGTTTCCTTTTGTTCTTCGGAAAGTCCGGTAGTCCCAATGACCATGTTCTTGCCTGCGGCACGACACTTTTCCACGTTAGCAGGTACAGATCCGGCCAGGGTGAAATCAATTATGACATCCAGTAAATCAGCTACAGCTGCGATGTCATCTGTTATCGAAACACCGAGATTGCCAAGCCCTGCTATCTCGCCAGCATCCATTCCCGTCATCGGTGATTCATTGTGTTCTATTGCTGCGGCAATCACTACGCCTTCGGTATCATGACAAACCTCGAGAATGGTTTTCCCCATCCTCCCCGCAGCACCACATATCCCGATCTTGACTGCCATGTTGTCATATATCCTTTGTCAGTTGTTAATCGTTACTCGATTATAGTCTGGTGACTTATGTTGAAAGTAATTGTACAAGATGACCATTATTACTGAATAGCTGTTCCTGACCCCATGGATATTGTCAGGATGAATATGATTTCTAGTATCAAAAATAATTAAATCAGCCATAGGGAATATTGTTTTTACATGGATGATATATCCACCCTTTATCTTTACATCACTCATTGATTGCAGAGGAATTCAGAACAATTATTTAATTTGTCATAGAGTCAAAGAATTTCTTGACTCCATTCAGCCATGAACTTGTCCGCGGATTATGATTATATCCTCCCGTTTGCATGGATTCCTCAAATTTCTGAAGCAGTTCTTTCTGCCTGCGATCCAGGTTTACCGGTGTCTCTACAATCACTCGACAAAGCAGATCACCCTTCGATGATGCCCGGACTGATTTGACCCCCTTGCCTCGCAAGCGAAACAGTTTGCCACTTTGTGTTTCCGATGGAATTTTCAATTTAACCCGCCCGTCCAGTGTTGGCACTTCCAGTTCACCACCCAGGGCTGCCATTGTAAAACTTATCGGCACATCACAATGAAGATCCGTATTATCACGTGTAAAAATAGGATGTTGTTTTACAATGACATTGACATACAGATCCCCTGGTGGTCCTTTATTCTCACCGGCCTCACCTTCGCCTGACAAACGGATACGATCACCATTATCAACACCAGGAGGTACTTTTACAGATATCGTTTTGTTATCACGTACGCGTCCCTGACCATGGCACGTCCCACATGGATTATTAATGAATTTGCCCTGACCTCGGCACTGCGGGCAGGTCTGCTGGACAGAGAAAAAACCCTGTTGCATGCGTACCTGGCCCTGTCCACCACAGGTTGGACAACTGACCGGGGAACTTCCTTTTTTCGCCCCCGAACCTTCACAGCTTTCACATAAAACAAGTTTCGGTACACGAATTTTAACCGTGGATCCGGCAACGGCCTCCTCCAGATTCAGTTCAAGGTCGTAGCGCAGGTCTGCACCACGATAAACCCGTTCACGTCCACGTACTCCTGCACTGCCAAAGATATCGCCGAAGACACTGTCGAATATATCTCCAAACCCACCCTGAAAACCACCAGCCCCGCCGAAACCACCTGCGGCAGTTGCATCTACACCGGCATGCCCAAACTGGTCGTAGGCTGCCCGCTTGCGTTCATCGGACAAAACATCGTAGGCCTCTTTGGCTTCCTTGAATTTATCTTCCGCCGTGACGTCACCCGTATTCCGATCAGGATGAAATTTCATCGCCATCCTGCGGTAGGCTTTTTTCAGCTCCGCTTCGGTCGCGTTTCTTGAAACGTCAAGGACCTCATAATAATCTCGTTTATTACTCATTCTGTATACGAACGCAAGCCCGAAGAAAGAAATTTCTCTCTCCCGGGCTGAGTTAAATAACGGTACAACTGTTTAACACCGTAATACCTGACTGGCGCAGCCTGCCTGGATACCTGCTAGATATTATTTCCTGTCGTTGTCGACTTCCTCAAATTCGGCATCCACAACAGTTCCTTCCTCTGCCTTGCCATCCTCGGAAGAAGGGTTTGCTGCACCTCCGGTCTCGGCAGACTGTGCTGTCTGTGCCTGTTCCGCATAGGCCTTTTCCGCCAGTTTGCCTGCAAGTTCTGTCAATCGTCTGGTTTTCTCCTCAATCACATCCTTGTTATCACCCTTGATTACATCTTCCACCCCACTGATCGCGGCCTCGATATCCTTTTTCTCCTGCTCGCCAACCTTATCACCAAGTTCTTTCATGGATTTTCTGGTCGCATGGACCATTTGTTCCGCCAAATTACGCGACTCTATCAGTTCCCTGGCCTTGCGGTCTTCCTCGGCATGCGCTTCGGCATCCTTGATCATCTTTTCGATTTCCTCATCTGACAGACCACTCGAAGCCTTGATAATAATGGACTGTTTCTTACCGGTTGCCTTGTCTTTGGCAGAAACATTCAGGATGCCGTTGGCATCTATATCAAAGTTCACTTCAATCTGGGGAATACCACGAGACGCCGGCGGAATATCTGTCAGATCAAAGCGCCCAAGTGATTTATTTCCCACAGCTATATCACGTTCTCCCTGCAGAACATGCACGGTAACGGCTGTTTGATTATCCTCGGCCGTCGAGAAGGTCTGGTTAGCCTTGGTCGGGATGGTGGTGTTCTTTTCAATAAGCTTGGTCATAACACCGCCCAGGGTTTCAATACCCAGCGACAGGGGGGTCACGTCGAGTAACAGGATATCTTTTACATCACCACCCAGTACACCCGCCTGGATCGCGGCACCCACGGCAACCGCTTCGTCCGGGTTGACGTCTTTACGCGGCTCCTTGCCAAAGATTTCCTGTACCTTTGCCTGTACCTTCGGCATACGGGTCTGGCCACCCACCAGGATCACATCGTTAATGTCTGATGCAGGCAGGCCTGCATCCTCCAGGGCTATTTTGCATGGTCCGATGGTTCGTTCGATCAGGTCATCCACCAGTGATTCCAGCTTTGCCCGTGTCATTTTGATATTCAGGTGTTTCGGGCCGCTGGCATCCGCCGTTATATATGGTAGATTTACATCTGTCTGCTGACTGGAAGAGAGCTCAATCTTGGCCTTTTCAGCCGCTTCCTTCAGCCGCTGTAATGCGAGAGGATCGTTATGCAGATCGATACCCTGATCCTTTTTGAATGTATCACAAAGAAAATCGATGATTCGGAAGTCGAAGTCCTCCCCTCCGAGAAAGGTATCCCCATTGGTTGATAACACCTCAAACTGGTGTTCGCCATCAACCTCGGCAATCTCGATGATGGAAATATCAAAGGTTCCACCACCCAGGTCATACACGGCGATCTTGGTGTCACCGCGTTTCTTGTCCATACCATAGGCAAGTGCCGCTGCCGTCGGTTCGTTGATGATACGTTTAACATCCAGGCCGGCAATACGTCCTGCATCCTTGGTTGCCTGGCGCTGGGAATCGTTAAAGTAGGCCGGCACAGTAATCACGGCTTCCCTGACCTCTTCTCCAAGATAATCCTCTGCGGTTTTTTTCATTTTCATCAGTACACGGGCAGAGATTTCCGGGGGGGCCATTTTCTTGCCCGCGACCTCAATCCAGGCATCATTGTTATCTGCCTTGACAATCTTGTAAGGCACCATGTGGATATCCTTCTGAACTACGTCATCCGAAAAACGACGCCCAATCAGCCGTTTAATGGCGTACAGGGTGTTTTTCGGATTCGTCACCGATTGACGCTTGGCAGATTGACCTACCAGGATTTCCTCATCATCCGTATAGGCTACGATGGACGGCGTAGTTCTCCCACCTTCACTGTTTTCAATGACCTTGGTCTGGCCGCCTTCCAGTACGGCCACGCAGGAATTGGTGGTTCCGAGGTCGATGCCGATTATTTTTGCCATCTTATTACTCTCCAGAATTCTTAACTGTTTAATTTTACAATAAAAAAACCATCTATACTGTTCTGCTGCTATATGTGGGTGACCTGCTACTATTTCAAGATAACAAACCCGTTATTTTGCAACAATTACCATGGCAGGCCGGACCAGACGCCCGTTCAGTTCATAACCCTTTTGCACGACAGTCGTCACCGTCCCGGCATCTGCCCCCTCAACCTCATGCATGAAAATCGCCTGGTGTTGCTCCGGATTGAATTTTTCACCCTGAGGATCTATCACCCTGATACCGAATTTGTCCATGCAGGTGACAAGCATCTTTAATGTCAGATCCATCCCATCGCGAAGATCGCCGATATTCTCGGCATTTTGCACAGCTGATATCCCCAATTCCATACTGTCTATGACCGGCACCAATTCTGAAACAAATTTTTCGAGTGCGTATTTATGCGCGTTTTCGATATCCCTGATGGTGCGCTTGCGCAGATTATCCATCTCCGCCTGTGCCCGTAGGGCTTTATCCAGATTCTCCTCAACTGCCTGTTTCTGGATTTCGAGTTCCTGGCTAAGAGACTCGATTGTTGGTTCCACTTCACCGGCACCGTTCTTCGATACTTCAACGATGGCTGTATCAGGCTGCTCCTGCCCGGTATCTGAACCCTGTATTTCCTGCCCTGTTTCGGTTTCCCTGTCCTCGCGGGACATATTCTGTTTACCTGACATAATCTTCCTCATTTTTAAAGACAATACAAATCCCCCTGACACCTGCAGGTTTGCAGGTGCCAGTGCAAAAGTGGGGACTAATTCCTGGAATTCAAGGCGGATCCCAGCATTTTTGCCGTGATATCAACAATCGGGATAACCCGATCATAATGCATGCGGGTAGGGCCAATGATGCCCAGCACACCAAGTATCTGACCATCAACCTCATAAGGCGATGTGACGATACTGCAATCATCGAGTACCTCGTAACCCGATTCTTCACCAATAAATATCTGCACCCCGGTAGCATGAATCGACTGTTCCAGCAGATGCAGGATATCGCGTTTCTGGTTAAAACTCTCAAACAGTTTCCTCAATTTTTCCACATCACACATTTCAGCCACATTCATCAGATTGGTCTGTCCTGACAAAACATAATCATCTCCCGATTCACCTGACATGAATGCCTTTTGCGCCATTTCAATCGCCATTTGCATGAGTTGGCTCACATTGTCTTTCATCTGTTCCAGCTCATGAATCAGCTCGGTGCGCACCTTGGTAAGTTCCTTGCCTGAAAAGACTTTATTCAGATAATTTGATGCCTGTTGCAGTTCAGACGCTGAATACACGCGTGCCGTGTGAATAATCCGGTTCTGGATTTCACGATCACTGACGATCAGGATTACCAGCACCCTGTTATCCGAGAGGGTCACAAACTCCACGTGTTGCAACACGGGTTGATCACTGCGGGGCAGCATAACCACACTCACGAGCCGGGTAATATCTGACAACATGGACGAGGTACGATTCAGGAGTGATTTCATGTCCTGTCCAGAATCCAGTTCCTTTGCAATCTTTTCTATTTCACTTGAATCCAGGTCATGAACACACAGCAGGCTATCAACAAACAGGCGGTAACCCTTGGCAGTCGGTATACGCCCGGCAGAGGTATGTGGCGAACGCAACAACCCAAGGTCTTCAAGATCGGCCATTATATTGCGTATCGTCGCCGGACTCAGTTCCAGGTTCGTATCCCTGGCCAGGGTCCGTGAACCGACGGGATGGCCATCCTGAATGAAATGATCGACCAGGGCCTTAAAAAGCTGCAGGCTGCGTTCTGGCAGTTGTATGGGTTCTGTTGATAATGGCATAGCTGAAAATTGTCCAAATGGCACCTGAATTTAGCACTCTCGTCAGCCGAGTGCAAAAACTCATATTCTCCCGCCTTATTTCACAATTTGAAATAAGTAATCAACCATGTATTGGCCGAGCCTTCAGTCCATGCTAAGTTTGACAAGTAAAACCAAAGGGAATCCCTAAAATAATGTTTAATCGTATCGGCCTTATTACCAATCTGGGCACCAATGAAATCGGGGGAACCCTTTCTACATTAACAGGTTACCTGAAAAAATATGATACAGAGATTATATTTGCGGCCGGTTGCCGCAATCTTGCTACGGATAAATCATTTCGGATTGCCGATGGAAAGGAATTTGCCGGGGCGTGTGACCTGGTAATTGCCCTGGGAGGTGATGGGACCATGCTCATGGCGGCACACCTGCTTATCGACCATGACGTCCCTTTGCTTGGCATAAATCTTGGCAGGCTGGGTTTTCTCTCGGATATCCGGGCTGATGCAATCCAAACCGAACTTGATGAGATATTACAGGGCAATTACACAGAAGATAAACGTTTCCTGCTACGTGGCCAGATCTATCGTGGTCATAAAATGTTGTTGGAAAGCTATGCCTTCAACGATGTCATCATCCAGAAATGGAATATCGCCCGCCTGGTCGAGCTGGAGACCTATGTTAATGGAACATTTGTGCACAAGCAGCGTTCGGATGGCATTATCGTTGCTACACCGACAGGTTCAACCGCCTACGCCATGTCAGGTGGGGGTCCGATCCTGCATCCATCTCTGGATGCCCTGGTGCTGGTCCCCATTTGCCCACATACCCTGAGTAACCGGCCAATTGTGGTTGACGGGAACAGCCATATCGAGATCATCGTTGGTACACGGGAAATAGACCATGCCCGCATGACCTGTGACGGTGATATCAAAAAAGAACTGGCACCGGGTGATCGTGTCAGTATCCAGAAGAAAGACAAATATATTCGTTTAATCCACCCGCCAAAACATGATCAGTTCCATATCCTGCGGGAGAAGCTGCACTGGGGTAGAGACTGTTGCTAAGACAGCTGATCATCAGGGATTTTGCGGTCATAGAGACACTCGATCTGCAATTTCAGTCAGGGATGATCGTTTTTACCGGTGAGACGGGTGCCGGCAAATCCATACTCGTTGATGCCATGGCCCTGGTTTTGGGCGATCGTGCGGACAACACAATCATCCGGGGAGGATGTGATCGTACAGAAATCACCGCTGTTTTTTCAACGGAACAAAATCATGCAATCCGGGTATTTCTCGATGAGCAGGGGATCGAATACGATGATGAGATACTCATCAGGCGCATAATCAACAAGGAGGGTCGTTCACGTGCCTTTATCAATGGTACTCCTGTCCCCCTTCAGCTATTGCGTGAACTGGGCGAACAACTGGTGGATATTCATGGCCAGAATACACACCAGTCCCTTTCCCGCCGTGATGTACAACGTTCACTGATCGATGATTTCGGACAACACGAAGGTGTTTTGCAGGAGGTAAAGCAGTCCTGGAAAGAATGGCATGAAGCAACTACACAACTTGCTGCATTGACGGTCGGTAATTCAGACCATGAAGCGCACATTGCCTTGCTACGATACCAGATCCAGGAACTGGATTTATTGCAACTTGAACCTTCCGAATATCAGAAGCTGTCAGAAGAACATTCCAGGCTGGCAAATGTCAATCGTTTGCTCGGGACCAGCCAGCAGGCCCTCAATGATCTGAGTGAAAATGAAAAATCAATTGCCTCCAGACTTGACCTGATACTGCGTGAACTACAGGCACTGCAGACTGTAGACCCGTCGTTATCTGCAGCAATTGGATTCCTGGAAAACGCAACGATACAGATCGATGAAGCCAGGGATGAATTGCGTCAGTATACCGATCACCTGGATCTGGATCCGGAACGCCTCCAGGTTGTCGAAAAGCGTCTTGATGTGTTGCATGATATGGCACGTAAACACAGGGTTAGACCGGAAGACCTTGATAGCCATTTGAACAGACTTGCTGACGAGTTAAAACACCATATCGACAACAGCAACCGGGGGGATGAATTAAGGTCAATCCAGTCTCGTGCGCTGGATCTGTATTATCAACATGCGAGTAAACTGAATGCTTGCAGGAAAACTGCAATAAAGGAATTTACACAGGCCGTCACAAAAAAAATACATGCCCTTGGTATGGATGGAAGTATATTCCAGATTGAAATGGAATCCGTCAAAGATCATGATCCATCACCATATGGAATGGATCACATTGAATTCCTGATTACGACCAATCCGGGACAGCCCCTGCGCAGTCTTGGCAAGGTGGCCTCGGGAGGGGAACTCTCCCGTATCAGTCTTGCCATCCGGGTAACTGGATCACAGGATAAAGGTATTCAAACCCTGGTTTTCGATGAGGTCGATGCCGGGATAGGTGGCGGTGTGGCTGAAATTGTCGGTGATCTTTTGCATGAACTTGCTAAACATCGGCAGGTTTTTTGTGTGACGCACTTGCCACAGATAGCATCACTGGCTGATCACCACATGCAGGTGCAGAAATTGATGAACGAAAAACAGACATTTACCCTCGTCAATGAACTAAACAAAAATGAAAGGGTAGATGAAATTGCCAGGATGCTGGGAGGTATCAGGATTACGGATCAAAGCCGTGCACATGCTATGGAAATGTTAAATCCGGAGCGTGGCAACCTGGCAGGATAGACGTTACCTGGCACAAGCTGCATCCTATGATATAAAACGGTGAACTATGGTGTGGCAGGCACAATACCCGGTACCGGATAGATAGCAACGCAGGTAAAATCAGGACCTTCAGTCTTCCCTGGGTTTTACATACAGTACCAGACTGTGATCTTCAATGATATAACCATGCCTGGCTGCGATTTCTCTCTGGATCCGTTCGATTTCATCATCCTTGAATTCAATGACCCTGCCGGTTTTAAGACACACCATATGATCATGATGACTGCCCCGATCGAGTTCAAATACGGAGTGACCTGAATCAAAATGATGGCGTATCACCAGACCTGCCGCCTCAAATTGTGTCAACACACGATAAACCGTTGCCAGGCCAACTTGTTCGTTTGAATCAAGCAATGCCTTGTAAACGTCTTCCGCACTCATATGCCGATGTTCAGACTCTTCCATTATCTGCAGGATTTTTATCCTCGGCAAGGTTGCCTTCAGGCCGGCTTTTTTCAGATCCTGTGATTCCACACATTACCCCCGTAATTCACACTATTTGCATGTGTCTGCTGATTATGTATCACCTGCATACAGATAGTGGTAAATTATACTTCAGCCCCAGGCAAATGTCGTTGTGTAAATCCCTGCTTATAGGTATTCTGATTTAATATGTTAATGCTTATGTTTCCCCCTTCAATACAGGACAGATGTGGTAATGTCCGGGCTATTTTTATATGCCTCTTGCTCATGATTCCTTGCGGATGTACCAGAAATTACGATGGCGGCTGGAATGTTCCCCTTGTGCACAAGATTGATATCCAGCAAGGCAATGTCATTGATCAATCCATGATTGACAAACTGAAGCAGGGCATGGATAAAACACAGGTCCGTTTCATCATGGGAACCCCTGTTCTTGTTGATCCCTTTCATAATAATCGCTGGGATTATATCTACAGTTTCCAGAGAGGGAGCAGACAGCGTGAGCAACGACATATATCCCTCTATTTTGAGGATGAAAAACTGGCATATATCAAGGGTGATGTGCAAACTTCCCTGATACAGCACGCTACGGATGATTTAAAAGAGGGAGAGAGTGTTGTTGTCCCCTTGGCTTATAAAAAAGAAAAAGGGGTATTCGGACGCATCATTGACAAGTTAAATCCCTGGAGCGACGAATCACCCCCGGATCGGGAGTCTGAACAGACTGATGTTAATACACAAGGCGATGACAGTTCAGATGGCGAGCTTGAATAGAAAGCTTGAATCAGCAATTGATACCCGGATCGGAGTTGTAATTCGGAATCCCTGTAACCTTCCAGGTCACAAACAATAATCAATCCATTATGTTCTTGTCAGGGATATGGCTGAATTATCCCGCCTTTACTGTATTGGATCCGCAGGGCATGGATTCATCATCAATCAAACAGCCACCTGCAACACCAGGAGAAACAAGGTGTATGGACAGGGACTCTACATGGATTATTTTCTGACAGTCCTTAACGCTGCCCGTAGACCTGTTGCGCCCGCTGTGCAAATGCATCTACAAGCGAATCAATGATAAGATGAAATGCCCTGCCAAGCGTATGTTTAAGCAATCTGTTTTTGAATTCAAAATTCATCCTGAGTGCAATGGAACAGTTTTTTTCATCAACAGGTTCAAACTGCCAGTGGCCCTGCAGATTTTTAAACGGGCCCTTGACTAACTGTATGCTGATACTTTTGCCCGGCACCATGTAATTTTCCGTAGTGAAGGTATATCTGATTTTGCTGATAGCAAGCGACATTGAGGCAATTGAATGTCTTTCATTACCGGTATGAACCTGGGACTGGATACACCAGGGCAGAAATTCAGGATAGGATTCAATATCGATTACAAGGGCATACATTTCTTCAGCACTGTAAGCAACTTCTGTATTTTTACGTATTTCGGTCATGGCAGACAACATGCTCAATCAACAAGGTCAGGTTCCCTGAATGCGCCAATGGCATGCATGAAGATCAAGACAACACCGTCTGGTGCGATGTAGTGAACCACAAACCATACGCATTCATGAGGAGATCCCAAAAACGATATAATAACTGATGAAGTTACTGGCATACATCCCTGTATAAAGGCATGAACAACTATTCTTGATCCTTCCAGGCAAACTACTTCCGGATTCTGTCATAACTGCGGTTAATAATACGGAATACGCTGAATCATTATCGGTGTAGCGCAGAAAACTGACAGCTGAAAGAGGTATCGTTACTACTTGCAGCAGATATATCCTGAGTTGATTAAACGGCTTTCCGGCAACACCTGTTATAATCGCACCATAACCAGACATGTATATATAAGGCCCATGGCCAAACAGAAAAAATCCAGTTCATCCGGCAATACCATCATCCTCAACAAAAAAGCCCGTCATGATTTTTTTATTGAGGAGCGGTATGAAGCCGGCCTTGCCCTTGAAGGATGGGAAGTAAAAAGCCTGCGCGCCGGCCAAGTTCAGATCCGCGACAGTTACATCCTTCTGAAAGAAGGAGAGGCATTTCTCTTTGGCGCACTGATCACTCCCCTGCCGACGGCTTCAACACATATCAATCCTGACCAACAACGTGATCGTAAACTGCTCATGCATCGAAAGGAACTCAGCAAATTAATCGGAGCTGTCGAACGCAAGGGTTATACCTTGATACCGACAGCCATGTACTGGAAGCAGGGCCGCGCAAAGATCGAAATCGGTCTGGCCAGGGGTAAAAAGGCATATGACAAACGTGCAACTGAAAAAGAAAGGGACTGGAATCGCGAGAAACAGCGGTTGTTTAAACATTCCTGATGCTCTGTGATTTTATATGTTCCCCCTGGCCGCAGGGTATATTTCAGACGCACTTACCCCACAGGGGGTACCGAGGCCCTTCGGATGCATCTGGGGAACAGAGGAAAATAATTTGTTTTGTAGGTTGCTTCCACGTCAATCTCTGTGGAGTCTGTGCCCTCAATAGCAGTATTTTCATAATCTTCTCTAGCTTTGAAACTCCAGTCCGCCTAGAATACTCCAAGGAATATTGAATCTCTCAGACTCTGACTTCGGGGGCGTATCTGGCTTCGACGTGGGTCACAAAACCTGAGGGGCATGCCGAGGGGCAGAATACCTCGTAAAACCAGCTGCAACTATAATAGTTGCCAACGACGACAACTACGCACTAGCCGCTTAAGCCGGTTAGCCTTCGACAGAGTATGTGCTTGTGCACTCAAATCGGGGGTCGACTCTCACAAGATCGCGATGAAACCTGTCCGGGGTGGATTCGTTAAAACCTTACCGGAATCGTCACTTGTTTTCCCTGCCGTTCGGGTAGCAAGCGATTAAATGAATAGAGCCGGCTAAGCATGTAGAACCGATGGTGGCGTACTTGCGGACGCGGGTTCAACTCCCGCCGCCTCCACCATAAGTAACAAAAAAGCCTCCCTCGTGGAGGTTTTTTTGTTACTTATGGTGAGGGGATGATGAAACTGCATAGCGGGTTTACGACGCTTAGGAAGTAAACAGTGGGGATAAAAATACCCGAAACAGGGGACTTTACCGGGTTATGGTCGTCCCCGATCCGGATGATTATCAGGGCCGGGGGATGGTCTTGATATTGGAGGCGTCCAGGGATTTCATAACTCACCATGATCGGGGTTTATCCCTGTGCAATTATTAATTTTTGGGAGGAAGCCTAATGTTCTCCATTGTAAGATCACCTGCATTTATCAGATTATCCACCTTGACCTCTGTCTTTCTGAGTGCGTCCTCCAGATGTTGCATAGTCTTGCCATCAAAGCCACCGATTCTTTCAGCCTCACTCTCAAAATAGTGGACATCGTGTAAAAATTCTTTCAGGATTTTTTTGGCTTCATTTGCAGTGTTTTTATAGACTTTCTTTTTTTCTTCCTCTTGAGCGATAAACATTTTTGTGAAGTAATTCGTATAAATACCAAAGCCTACAAGAAGCAGGAAGATCAGTATCTTCAAGCATAATTCATAAATGTCTGACGGAATTAACGTAAACGTATGTCCCTCGTGGGAATGCCACTCAATCAACGCGTCGGCAAGCCAGTATGTAATGGCAATAATAGTGCTCAACGGGATGTAATTTCGATTTTTCATTACTTTATTCATTGCAAGAATGGCCATGACTGATAATTTATTTTCACCTTTGGATTATAGCACCTGATTATTCCTGGTAGTGTGATGCACTACCGTAACCAACCCTGTTTGTATCTCATTAATATCAGGATTGTTTACCTGGCGTTAATTTTCTGTGTAGTTCCGTTATCAAGGATAAAATTTAACCCCTCTCTTCCGCAGATTCTCATTTTTCGCCCCGGCCGGCACTACGTTTCCTGGAAAGCAGTTCTCCCAGCGGGCATTGATTCGTTTGGATCGTTCCAAAATGAATAGTGCAACAGTGCAATCCAGATTATATTTGCCTATCAATGCCCTCTATATTACAAATTCAACTGAGTAATTCAAGGTCGGCAAAGATGCAGTGAATCCTGCGTCCCAATGTACTCCCATATTGTGTGACATGGCATTTATTACTAGCAGATTCAAGTCCGGATTGTTATGAAATGAAAAAAGCGATATTACCCATTTTGTTTGTAATCATGATTTCTGGTCCTTTACTGGAATTATTGAGTGGTGAGATCTATTTCAACCTGGATTGGCAAACTGCAGACCGATCCAGTGCCCATATTGCACCAGACCCTGACCAGGTGCATGAAGCAATTGTCCAGGTCTATACAGCACGGGCCTTTAACTGGAGGGGAATACTTGCCGTTCATACCTGGATCGCAACGAAATCTGAAAATGCAGCGGAATATATAGTGCATCAGAAAATTGGCTGGAGAAAATGGCAAGGTTTGCCGGTAGTCGTCTCTGAACCTGATATTCCCGACAGATTATGGTATGGGGTTACACCGGAAATTATCCTTGATTTGAGAGGACCGGAAGCCGGGAAGGCAATTGCCGGTATTCTTGAGGCAGTAGAAACCTATCCATATAAACATCAATACCAGATGTGGCCAGGACCAAACAGTAATACATTTATTGCCTATATTTACAGACGAGTACCGGAAATGAACAAGGACCTTCCAACAACAGCCATTGGTAAGGATTTTTTACCCAATGGCGGTATTATTTCGTCGGCGCCCAGCAAAACAGGTCTGCAAGTTTCTGTTTACGGACTGATTGGTTTTACCGTTGCCTTGAAGGAAGGCATCGAACTCAATATTTTTGGAATGACTTTGGGAATAGACCCCATCGACATTGCAATCAAACTCCCTGGTATCGGCCAAATCGGATTGAAATAATCATTCTGCAGATTTCATCGAATCTTCATTTCGTTGATTTATTTCTGATATACACATCTTGTCACTAATCTGCATATCCATCTATCCGGGTTCATTTTGCCAATGCTTGCTACAATAATTACAGTAGCCAGCATTGGCTGCCCCTTAAACAGAAAAATCAATACCGTACGATGAAAACGTATCGAAAGCTTTTTAATAACAGTTTCCAGCGGGCAATTGTTCCGGATCACCACAAATTTTATAAACACTTCTGCCAGAATCTGGTCGCTGCAGATCCGGAAATAGCCGAGTTGTTTGCAAAAACCGATATGGAGCAGCAGATAGACATGCTCATACAATCAATGACCCATATAATGGCCTTTTCAGCCACACTGAAACCCACTGATGAATTGAAAAAAATAGCAAAATTGCATGGCAGTGGGGAACTGACTATACCGGCAAAATATTATGATGTCTGGCTTGATTGCATGATCAAAACGGTTGAGGAATTTGATCCGAAGTTTGATGAACATATCGAAATTTCCTGGAGAATTCTTATGGCCCCTGGATTAGCGTATATGAAATCATTTTGTAATCACTAAATTAAAAAATATCCTTGCATCAGGATTGCATACTCGTAATCTCTGTCTGGTTTGCACCGCATCCGGATAATATCGGATGCAGGCACCTAAAAATCGATTATTTCGCCCCTTTGCACCCATTTCCAGAAATCTTCTATTGGCATCGGCCTTGCCAGGGCATGTCCCTGGGCAATGTCGCAATTCAGATCCGCCAACAGCCGGACAGTCTCGGTATCTTCCGATCCCTCGGCGACAACCTGAATGTTCAAACCGTGGGCCATGTTGATTGTCGAGATGACAACCACCTGATCATTGGGTGAAGTACACAAGTTTTTAACAAACGACTTGTCAATCTTGATCTCGACCGGATTAAGTTGCTTTATATAGCTGAGTGATGAATACCCCGTACCAAAATCGTCAATTGACAAAACTATGCCAGCCTCTTGCAGAGCCATCACTGATTTCAAAACGCTTTGTTTGTCATTGGTTGTGGCGGTTTCCGTAATTTCCAGTACCAGGTGATCAGTCCAGTCTTTCACAAGAGCAATTGTTCTTGTTGCGAAATCCGGAGTGGCAAAGTCCTTGGCAGATACATTAACGCTGAGCTTGATCTGCTCATCCTTCCTGAAGTGGTTATCCATGAAAATAACGACCTGTTCAATAACGAACATGGTCAGTTCCCGAATAAGACCGAATTTTTCTGCGAGTGGAATAAAAATGTCAGGTTCCAATTCTCCAAATTTGGGGTGATGCCATCTAACCAGTACTTCACCACCGATAACAGCATGCTTGAGCAGATCCACTTTAGGCTGACAGAACAACCTGATTTGATGCTCCTGCAAGGCCTGGCGTAAATCAGCCATCAGCGTCAGGTTACGGGGATCAGGTTCATATTGCCTTGAATAACCGATGTATGCCTGTTCCAGATCGATACTGACTGACTGGGCAAGTTCGGCGTTCCGGATCAAAACCTCTGCATCAGTCCCGTCATCCGGATAAAGCGCATATCCCGAGCGAAATTGAAGGTCAATACGAACACCCTGGACTATCTTGGGTTGATAAAACCGGTGCAGTAGTGTCTGTATTTGATCATGGACATCGCAGGTATCTCTCATACCATCCATCATCACACAAAACTGACCGGGTAAAAATGCACTGGCAGACTTGCTATACTGAGCTTTCATATCGGCCCCGATAATTTTCAGTAATTGAGTACCGACTTCATAGCCTCCCAGTTGATTTATATCCGAAAGATTCATTATCTTGAACGAATAGACGGCAAATTTCCTGTTATCCGCTCGTGCATCTTCTATCGTAGCCTCAAGCAGGAGAATGAAACTATTACGATTCGGGAGACCTGTCAGGATATCGTTGTATGCCAGATATTGTGCCTCTTTCTCCGCCTTTCTCCGCCTTGTCTGTTCAGTGGATAAAGCGTCGGCTTGCTGCCCCACCTTGCTTCGCAAGCGCCTGGAAAATACGAGACTCGCAAGCAGAGCCAGAAAAATGGGCAGGAAAATCAGGGAGGCATTTTTTAAAAAACTGTGTTCTATTTCTGTAATCGAATCTGTGGTTACAAACCAGCGTTTGTAAATCAAATCAAATTGACCCGTCTGCTTGAGGTTGCCCAGACCCTCGTTCAATTTTGCCAGTAATTCAGTATTTCCTTTGCGCACCGCGAAGCCATAATTTTCGGCCAGTACCGGCGGTCCAATGATCCGTAGTGATGCCAGATTGTATTTATCAATGACAAAACGGGCTGTATTTTCAGGTAACAGGCCATAATCGTACTTGCCGGTGGCAAGAAGAATCAATACTTCGGCGGCATCATTTGTTAACACAGGTAACATATTAATACCGGTTTCCCTGAGTGATTCCTCAACGTATCCACCGCGCTGAAGAATGATCTCCTTTCCGCCAAGCTGGTCGATTCCCTCAACAGGCGGACTTTTTTCATGACCATAGATCAAATGGTAACTCATAATATATGGTTGAGAGACATCATAACGGGAAGCGCGTTTGGCCGATATGAACATGGGCACAACATCAACGATACCCTGTTCGAGATTCCTGAGCGCAACAACCGTGTCCCCAAGTTGAAACTCGACTTTACATCCGATCGTCCCGGCGATGGCTTCACCGAGATCAACATCAAACCCGGCCGGAACACCTTGATCATTAATAAAATGGAATGGAGGATAGTTTGCATCACCTCCAATTATCAATGTGCGGGAAAAGATATCAGAAGGGGAACCGGGCCAGGATTCTGTTGCTGCATGGGCACAAGTCAGAAGGGAGGAATACATCAACAACAGGATCGTTTTACTTACTCCTCGTTCCAGAATCTGCGGGGTCACCTGCTTGCCTCCACGTTTTTGACGATGATAATGCAATACAACACCCTGTTCATTTATGACTCCTCATGAGCAATTTTCGGGTCATCAGCCTACATTTCCAGCATGTAGATCACATGTCAACACAATTCATAATGAAACCGGGAACTGGCCTTCTCAACCATCCCCCTCTGGTTTCCTCCCTTGAGGTGTGGGTGATTTCACCAATATCGCACGGTGTTTCCTTCGCTCTATAATTATTATCAGGCTAGTTTACCCGCTAAAGTTCCATACGGCATCCTGACACAGGTTTTTCATCTTGCCCTGGATAAACTGCAGGCATTTTCACAATTAGAATGTTTCCAAACACATAGCATGTGGGCTTAGACATTTATTCATTTTCATTGAATCTCCTGCGTTTGCGCACGGAGTTCTGTTCCGCGATAAAATTACAAACTCACTGCAACCTCACAAAGTAATATGAAAAGGGATCAGAAAATATACCCTTTATTAAATGGTGTTCATCCTCCTAAATCCCTAAAATAATGACCGATTGCCATTCTGAGGAACAATCAAGGTCCAACGACAGGTACTCACAGACCTATCAAGAAAGATCCAATTCATGATCAAAGTAGTCAAGCGTGTACACGCAAGTGGTTATCAGTACTACTTTAAACAGAGTATGGACGATTACTGAGAAAGAAAGACTAATTAAGGAGATCACAGTGAAACATTATTTTTTACATCTGCTATTGCTGGTTTTGGTACAACCTGTTGCTGATGCGATAGGAGCAGAACAACAACCGGCAGGAGAATTTGTCGATATCCCGGGTGGCACCTACCTTATGGGCGATCAGGATGGTGATGGAGGAGTCGATGAAAAGCCTGTGCATTGGGTAACTATAGAACCCTTTCGAATGGGCAAGTACGAAATAACATTTGCCCAATGGGACGCCTGTGTCATGCAAGGTGGATGCAATGACTACCGGCCAGTCGACGAAGGCTGGGGCCGGGACAATCATCCGGTCATTAATGTATCGTGGGAAGATGTTCAGGCCTTCATATCATGGCTGAAC
>Ga0154767_1091_pt2 | contig 23332 bp, 26 predicted proteins | sample Rifle2008BG16ft_FD_105775 | JGI IMG/M metagenome (GOLD analysis project Ga0154767, IMG submission 105775) | Gammaproteobacteria bacterium RBG_16_51_14 | reverse complement strand
AGGCCGATCCGCCCGGAGCGACGGAGACGGAGGGTGCGCTTAACGACACGCTCCAGCCCTGGTCCGACACCGCGGCAAGACTGATGGTGTCCGTGCTTGCGCCAAAGTTGTAAACGGTATAGGTGTACTGTATTGACGACCCCGGGGAACCGTTGCGGGCGGCCGACGAAGGACTGATTGCAATCTCGCCGACAATGGTGTCCGTGTCGCCGGCCGAACTGGACTGGCCGCCGACGGTGACGCTGGCCGTGTTGGTGCGTGTGTCCGGGGGCGCGCCGGTAAGGGTCGCGTTGATAGTGAAGGTCACGCTGCTGTTAACGGGCATGGGCGGTATCGTGATGCCCGCGCCCTGCATCGCCGCCACGGTGGGAGAGGCCGGGCAGCTCGCCCCGCCTGAGGCGGAACAGCTTACGCTGTTGGCAGTTATCCCGGTTACTGCGGGGTCTGTGAAGACGGCGTTGCTTAACGTATCACCGGTGGTATTGGTGATGACGACGGTATACGTGGTGGCGGCGCCGGAACTGATGAAGGTGATGCCGTCGGTATTGGTGATGGCGGGCAGGACCACGACACTGACCGAACCCTGGGCAATAGTCGGGGCATTGCACTTGGCATTTCCGCTGGGAACAACATCGAGACTGGAATTGCAGGTACCACTCGACTGATGGTTCCAACTAACCACGAAGGGAATATACAAGCTGCCGCCACCAGCGCCGGCCAGAGCCTGGCACGGCACCGTCACGTTGGGCATGTAATGTATGCCACTGAGCGCCCCCCCGCCATCGCCGCAGGCATTGGCATTCAAGTTCTGGAAAGGGCTGGCTGCGGGCAGCTCCGATACGGAACATGTAGCGGCGCCGGTAGGTGAAAGATACTGCGGACTTTTGCCATCGTTGGATATAAAGACACCTATATCGTACCTGCTGGCGCTCCCGAAATTGACCGTCATCTGGAGATCCAACGTAATGTTAGTGCCTCCTACGCAGGACGTGGTATCGCCCACCACCGACATGCCGGTGATCTGCACATCATTGGCGGTGCAGTTCAGATCCGAGCCGAAGCGCGATGCGGCGCATTCCGTCGTGCCGAATGCGTGGGCCGTCGTCGTGGGCAAGAGCAGAACAGCCGCCAGCAGGGCGGGAACGAATAGCCGCGATCGGAAAAACGGGGACAGACCACGGTTTCCCCACAGCGATATCGCCGCTTGTGCCTCCCCGGCCATAAAAAGCTGTAACCAACAAGTGAGGCTGACCAGCGGGAGAATACCGGTAAAAACCCGGGCGGCACCTTGCAAAACCCTGATCATCACAAGCCTGGTTTGCAAGTATTTTCTCATCTTAAAAATCCTCTCTCTGGTAGATCACCGGTGATTTCTTGTCTTCATAGGTGTTGTTTTCCTGTATCTCCTTGTCCGGTTTCAAATCCGGCCCGGATGGTTCAAAATCATGTTCCTTCACTCTCACATCTCCAGACGGCAGTATCTCCTCTGGTATCATTTCAGGTTCTTTGAACCATTGTCCCCCCGCCCACCAGGCGGCGGTAGCAAATCCTGCTGCCAGTAATAAAACGATCCACCAGGCTATTTTGTTCGATTTCTGTTCCGGCCTCCTGGTTTTCAGCTTGTGCAGCAGGCGTTCCTCAATACGCATCAGGGATTGCCTGTCCGCAACCGGCATGGCTTCATAACTCGCAGCGATGAGGGTTTCCATGCGGGCTTCATCAGGAACTGGAAAGTTATGTGTCATTACCTTCCTCCTGCCAGCGCTGCCGCAGTTTTTTGATAATGGCGGCGCATTGCCGCCGGATGGTACCTTCCGGCATGTCCAGTATCCCCGCGATCTCTTTGTGGGTCAGTCCCGTCCAATAACGCAGGAACAGCAGGTTTTGTTCATCCTGTGGCAGGTTTTTTATGAGCGACTGCACATATTCGTGTTCATCCTGATCAGCAATGGCTTCCCCTGCGTACTGGTTTACCAGATCTCCGTCAGAGATAACGGGTGAGGCCTTGTCGCGCCGGTAGCTGTCGATATGCAGATTGATGGCGATGCGGTAAAGCAGGGCCACCGGTGCACGCAGGTCCCTGCATACGACCTGGAGGAACTTCAGAAAAGACTCTGCCAGCAGGTCATAGGCCACGTCTTCATTGCAGCCGCGGGCACGGAGGAATTGCCACAGCTTGCCGGCCTGGGAACGGTAGAACACGGCAAAGGCCTTGTGATCCGAGTTCTTGCAGTAGCGTTCCAGCAGTTGTCTGGCATGGTCCTGCATTCATTCATCACCGGGTGATGGTTTGCGATGAGGGTAACGCAGATGATCGAATAACAGAAATCTCTTCGTACCGGAAACCGACGGCAGGTACAGAGGTACTTTCAGCCCAGCTCGGATTTAGGCTCGCGCGCCAGTAATGCCTGTACGGCGTCATGCGGGGATGCCTCCTGATTCAGTACCCGGACCACCTGTTCCGTGATTGGCATCTCAATCTGATGCCTTGACGCCAGTGCATACACCTCCGTTGCCGTCCTGATACCTTCGATGGTCTGTCCTATCTGATAGATGGCATCCTCCAGCTCTAACCCCTTTGCCATCAGCAGGCCCAGCCTGCGATTACGAGATTGATCATCCGTGCAGGTCAGCACCAGGTCTCCCAGCCCGGCCAGACCCATGAAGGTCTCCTGCCGCGCTCCCAGGGCGGAGCCCAGCCGGATAATCTCGGCAAGACCGCGTGTAATCAGGGCGGCACGGGTATTCGACCCGTAACCGAGCCCATCCGCGATGCCGGCGGCGATGGCCATGACATTCTTTACCGCGCCACCCACCTCAACACCGATGACATCATGATGGGTATAGGCCCTGAACACCTCGCTATGGAAGAGATCGGAGAAATGCCGGGCTGTAGTATTGTCCTGTGCGGCGATCGTCACTGCGGTAGGCAGTCCACGCGCAACCTCGGTTGCAAAGGAAGGTCCGGAGAGCACGGCGGTGGGTATTTCACCAAGACAATCATGAACGACCTGGTGACCGAGTTTCTGTGTCCCTGGTTCAAATCCCTTGCAGGCAAGACAGACACGTTCATAATGATTGTTTTTCAGTTGCTGCAACACATCCCGCAAGGCCTGACAGGGGACCGTAATAATTACATCCCGGCACTCCTCCACCGCCAGATTTGAAAATGACTCAATGGGGATCAGATTTTCCGGTAAATCAACGGACGGAATATGCCTCTGGTTACAGCGATTCTTACGCAGGTCCCTGATATGCGCCGTATCCGTATCCCAGAGGTAAACGGGGTGCTGATTACGTGACAATGTAATCGCCAGTGCGGTCCCCCAGGAGCCGGCACCCAGTATCAGGACGGGATGTTTCTGCAATGAGTCACTCCCCTGTTTCGCTTTTGTTCGATCAGACTGTCGCCTGACTGGTCACTTAATGTGTCACCCCGGGCGGATGATCGCTGCTTTTTGCCTGTTGTTTACCCTGTTGCATATAGAGGGCCTCAAAATTGACCGGCGCCAGCAATAATTGCGGAAATCCACCACGGGTGACCAGATCAGCAACCATCTCCCGTGCAAAGGGAAACAGGATATTCGGACAAATCGTGCCCAGCATCCGGCCAACAACCTCATCGGGAAATCCGCTGATATGGAATATTCCCGCCTGATGTATCTCGGCCAGGTAAACTGTTTTTTCGCCGAATGTAACCGTGACTGTGACCGTCATGACAACATCGTAAAGATCAGCTTCCAAAGTCCTTGCCTGATTTGAAATCTGCATGTTAACGGCGGGATTCCATTCATCCCGGAAAATATCCGGCGCATGGGGCACCTCGAAGGAGACATCTTTTACATACACCTTTTGTATGGCAAACTGGCCTGATTCAGGATCGAGTGGCTGTTTTGTGTTTTCTGATTTTTCCGCCATAAATAAATTATCTCTGTAGTATTATTTTTTTACTCATCCAGTCTTAGCCGGATTCACGCGTCAGGGGCAGGTTGGAATTTCTCCAGGCAAGCACCCCGCCCTTTAAACAATAGATGCTCTCGAACCCATCCTGCATCAGCACCCTGGACGCCTTGGCTGATTCAGTCCCGTTTGTGCAAACCATGATAACAGCTTGTTTGCGGAATTTTTCGAGCTTGTTACCTCGCTCGGATAACCCGGCCGCCGGTACATGGATTGCATTCAGGATATGCCCGTTGTTGAAATCACTGCTGGAACGTGCATCCATCACAACGGCCTGTTCATGGTTTATCAACCGTATTGCTTCCGCCGGGGTAATCTGTTTAATGCCGGAGAGGACATTCCCATACAGATTCCAGATCAGGAGACCCAGAATCATGGCCAACAGGGAAAACAGGAGAATATGATTTAAAACAAATTCGGGGAAACGTTCCATAGGGTTATATCAGTATTACCTCACTCAGATAGACTGGATGTGAATGATACGTTATATCGGGATTGTGGACAAAATACCCTGGATACTATCCTGCCCGTTTAATCCACGCTGTCTTGTTCCGGAAAATAACGGCGATGACGGGATATTCGGATAAATTTATTCCATGCTAGAATGCCTGCATTAACAGGCAATTAACCAATAATTACGACGCATCCAGTCAGCAATAGTCTTCAGAGAGCAACCCGGGGTGCATACACACCGGAAGGTGCGGCCCAAACGCAGGCATAGACAGGATGATCAAACGAATCGCCACAGACATTGATTCACCCGGTAATTGAGCAGCCATGCAACTCGCACATAAACCTGTCATATTGATCGTTCTCGACGGATGGGGTTACACGGATAACACTGTCTACAATGCCATCTACAGTGCCAACAAGCCGGTATGGGAGAAGCTGTGGGTCGACTATCCACACACCCTCGTCAGCGCCTCAGGTCTGGATGTCGGGTTGCCGGATGAGCAAATGGGTAATTCCGAAGTCGGCCACATGAATATCGGTGCCGGCAGGGTCGTGGACCAGGAATTCCCCCGTATTTCCAAGGCAATTGAAGACGGTTCCTTCTATGAGAATGAAATTCTCAGGACGGCTTTTGCAAAGGCTGCCTCACATAACAAGGCGGCACACTTCCTTGGTCTGCTGTCACCGGGGGGTGTACATAGTCACGAAGACCACATCTTTTCACTTATGGAACTGGCTGTTCAATGCGGGATAGAAAAATTCTATCTGCATGCATTCCTTGACGGCCGTGACACCCCGCCCAGAAGTGCCGCCTTATCCATCCACAAGGCACACCTGAAAATGAAAGAACTCGGCAGGGGCGACTTCGCATCGATAACCGGCCGTTTCTATGCCATGGACCGGAACAAGAACTGGGATCGGACACAACAGGCCTATGATCTGATCAGCCAGGGTAAGGCCGAATTTCGCTCTGTGGATCCTTTCATCGCGCTGGACATGGCTTATGCAAGGGGCGAAACAGACGAATTTGTCAGGGCAACGGCCATTACCAGGGCTGGTAAATCTCCGGTTTCGGTTGAGGATGGTGATGTTATCGTGTTTGCAAATTACCGTGCGGATCGTGCCCGGCAACTGGCAAGGGCCTTCACCAAACCGGATTTTGAACATTTCGTACGGGAAAGAATCCCACAGCTTGGGGCTTTCATCAGCCTGACCGAGTATAAGGCCGATTATGACTTCCCGGTTGCGTTTCCGCATAAGAAACTGAGCAATGTCTTTGGCGATTACATCTCCAGACATGGCCTGAGCCAGTTACGAATTGCCGAGACTGAAAAATATGCCCACGTTACCTTTTTTTTCAATGGCGGCGAAGAACGCGTCTTTGAGGGTGAAGACCGGATTTTGATCCCGTCACCCCACGTCGCAACCTATGACAAGGCCCCCGAGATGAGTGCCTATGAGATCACAGACAAGCTGATAGACTCTATAGACAGGCGGAAATACGATGCCATTATCTGTAATTTTGCGAATGCCGATATGGTCGGTCATACCGGGAATTTCAATGCCACTATCAAGGCAATCGAGACTATCGATAAATGTCTGGGCATGATCATCCAGGCAACCAAAAAGGCGGGAGGAGAGATTATTATCACCTCGGATCATGGTAACGCAGAGCAAATGCGTTCCTATACAACAGAAAAAATCAAGTCCGAATTGCATACTGCCCATACCAGCAACCTGGTACCCCTGATCTATATAGGACGACCGGCAGAAATAATGCCGGGAATAGGGACACTTTCGGATATCGCGCCGACCTTGCTGTACCTCATGGATATGCAACAACCACCAGAAATGACGGGATACCCACTCATTAAACTGCTCGATGTGGAAAACCGGGCAATCGCCGGAAGATGACACCCCGTACAGGCAACAAACCTGCCTTCCGGAACAGGAAATTCTTCTCACCGGTAATGATCGGCTTATGTTTATGCGGTTGTGTCTATGCCGGGGAATCAGCCAATGAGGCAACCGAAAAGGAATCCGAGCTCGAATCCATCCGTTATCTGATAAAAAATGTTCAGGGCAACATTAAAGAGGCGCAGGGAGAATCTGAATTATTGCAGAAGGAGCTGAAGGAGAACGAGATTGCAGCGGCTGATGCGCTGCTGATATTGGGTGACATCGAACAGCAAATAAAAACAGGGGGAAATCACCTGCTGGATCTCGGAAAGAAAAAGGACATTTACCAGGATAGCCTGGCACGTGAAAGGGAACATCTGGTATATCAAATCCGGTCCGCCTACAAGATTGGCAGAAATGATTATCTGAAACTGCTGTTTAATCAGGAAGACCCTGCACTGGTCGGCCGCGTGCTCACCTATTACGATTATCAAAACCGGACCCGTGTCAATCGCATGAATGAGATCGCCCGGCAACTGGCGGCCCTTGACCAGATAGAACAGACGATCAGGCACGAGGCAGAAACGCTGCAACAGCTGAAAAACAGACAAACTGAAATTATTGATCAATTCAACACCTCCAGGACATCCAGGAAAGAGATTATCGAGCGCTTGCATTTCTATATTGAAGAACAGGGATTACAGTTAAGCCTGTTACAGGAAAATGAACGCGAACTGGAACGACTGCTGCTGCAATTACGTGATGAGAAGACAGACACAATTGAAATATATGAAGATATCCCCCCTTTTAACAGCCTGAAGGGCAAACTTAAATGGCCGGTGCCCGGACAGATCACGAAACGGTTTGGCAGCACTAAAAAAGGAGGTAAACTGAGGTGGCAGGGTGTCATAGTAAGCACGGATACCGGAACAGATGTCCATGCAGTCGGATCAGGCAAGGTTGTTTTTGCCGACTGGTTCCGTAACCTGGGTCTCCTGATCATCCTCGATCACGGTGATGGCTATATGAGTCTCTATGGGCACAATCAAAGCCTGGCAAAAAACACCGGTGACTGGGTGCTTGCCGAAGAGATGATTGCCAGCGTCGGTGACAGCGGCGGACAGACCCTGCCCGGTCTGTACTTTGAAATACGCAAGGAGGGAACACCGTTAGACCCCTCACTGTGGTGTCAGGATATAGCCCGCCGCTGATACCCGGCCCGGAGGATGGCATGGCAAGTCCGGAACCTGCTTGTCACCGCCTGTCATTGGCTAGTATGCTTCCTGCTCAGAATAAGGGTCTGCTTCGCAACCGGAATGGAGCAGAGACAATGCGTAAGGGTTTGATTTTGTTTGATTAAACATGGTATCTGGAGCCTATGATGAATAAAGTTGAACGGTTTTTCCTGTTTGCAGTATTGCTCGGGTTCTGCATCCAGATTGTGACAGGCCAGAGCGAATCACCCGGTACCGGTACGGCGGAAATCGATGCCCTGCCATTGGATGAAATACGTACCTTTACGGAGGTGTTTGCAAAGGTTAAAAACGATTATGTGGTGGAAATTGATGACAAGAAACTGCTCGAAAATGCCATACGCGGCATGCTGGAAGGACTGGATCCGCATTCCGCTTATCTGGACAAGGAATCCTACAAGGAACTGCAGGAAGGGACCACAGGTGAATTCGGCGGTCTTGGGATTGAGGTCGGAATGGAAAACGGCTTTATCAAGGTCATCGCCCCCATTGACGACACGCCTGCCCAACGCGCCGGTATCCAGTCGGGCGATTTGATCACCCGGCTGGATGATACACCGGTCAAGGGCATGTCACTGGATGATGCTGTGAGCCTGATGCGTGGTAAACCGGGCACGGATATCACCCTTACCGTCATGCGTGAAAACGAGGACAAGCCCCTCGTGTTCACTATCACACGGGATATCATCACCGTCCAGAGTGTCAAGAGCAGGACACTTGAACCCGGTTTTGGTTATATCCGTATCTCCCACTTCCAGGCACACACGGCTGAAGACATGCAACGTAATATAGATTCACTCAGGAAAGAAAATAATGATGCATTGAAAGGCTTGATACTTGATCTACGCAACAATCCGGGCGGGGTCCTGAATGCAGCTGTCGATGTTGCTGATCAGTTTCTCGACAAGGGCCTGATCGTCTATACCGAGGGGCGTATCAAGGATTCCAGACTCAAGTTTAATGCAAAACCGGCAGACTTGCTGAATCAATCCCCCCTGGTTGTTCTGGTCAATAGCGGTTCGGCATCCGCATCCGAGATTGTTGCCGGGGCGCTGCAGGATCATAAACGCGCAGTAATCATGGGTGAACGGACCTTCGGCAAGGGATCTGTCCAGACCATCCTGCCTATGGCCAATGAAGCCGCCTTGAAACTTACAACCGCCCGTTATTACACACCATCGGGCCGATCCATCCAGGCCGAGGGCATCATGCCGGATATCATTATCGAGAATATCACTCTCGCCAACATTGAGAAGGATTCAGCCCATATCATCAAGGAAGCAGATCTGAGCGGCCACCTTGAAAACGATAACGGCAGCCCGGTTGCTGATGATGCAAATAAACCGAAAGAAGAAGAAACACCCCTGTCTGTTAAGGATTATCAACTGTATGAAGCGCTGAATGTACTAAAGGGGCTGGTTCTCCAGCAAAAAAAGCTTGGTTAAACCTGATACCGGAAACACTATGCATTGCCATAATCAACGCTGTGTTGCCGCAGACACGCTGAACCTGTCCCGGCAGCGGGATTGCAAATCATTGCCTGGCAGATGATAAACCGGTTTACGATGGAGGGAAGCAGATATGTCCACCGTTCTTGTACCGCTTGCCCAGGGCTGTGAAGAACTGGAAGCCGTTACTGTCATTGATCTGTTGAGACGCGCAGGGATTGAGGTGATTACAGCCGGTCTTGATGATCAGGTTGTTATCGCAAGTCACGGCACCAGACTGGTACCGGATACCGATCTGGATTCAGCGCTCATTCGTGACTACGACATGGTGGTTTTACCTGGTGGTTTGCCCGGTGCTGACAATCTCGATAATGACGATCGCATTCATTCATTACTGCGGAAAATGGCGGCCAGTGAAAAATTTACAGCCGCGATCTGTGCAGCACCCAGGATACTGGCAAATGCAGGGCTCCTGGATGGCAGGAAGGCAACCAGCTATCCCGGTGTCCTGGACAAGATGAATCTGCCCAGTACCCGAATAAGCAATCAACCCGTTGTTATGGATGGAAAAATCATCACCTCGCGGAGTCCGGGCACGGCCATGGATTTTGCACTTGCGTTGATAGAGGCCCTGGCAGGACAGGATAAGCGCAGACAAGTGGAAACGGCACTGGTGAGGCCTTGATTGCCCGATATAAAGTACTACGGCGCGTGCCGCCCCTGTTTATTCTGTTCGGAACCAATTTTGAATTGGGACAACTACGAAATCATCCGCACCTGTTCTCATCCTTGATGGACAGGTGCGGAAAATAACTGTCACAATCATTTGTAACTATCCCTTCACCCTGTCATTACCTCTCACAAACCACCCAGCCAGTCAGCAAGGGTCTTCATTTCTGTTTCATCGACATTCACCATAATTGCCTTCATGGCGGCAGTCTGTCCGTTGTTACGGGCACCACTCTTGATGTCCTTCATCTGGGCCAACAGATAATCAGCGTTCTGTCCGGCAAGTTTTGGATAAACCGGAAGCAGGGGTGTCCTGGCATCCGCTCCATGGCAGGCATTGCATGTTTTTGTTACAAATAACTCCGCACCATCTGCGGCATGCACCGGACCATTAAGCCCCGGCAGAAAAAAGGCCCAAAAAATAATAACAGGAAGTTTACTATTCACAGATGCCATGGTTACACCTCGATATTTTAATTTATACAAACGTATGTGAAGGATACTGATGAAATCACCAGAGGTCATTATTGTATCTTTTGAAGCCGTTGTAATGCATGTCCCGATCCTTACCACGAAACTGTCACAAGTGACCTGCCCGGGGAACACCATTTTTCCAGATAGCTGTGACCTCATCCTCTCCCTGGAGTTCAACGAATATCCGTCAGTACCCATACTTGGGTCTGCCTGTTATCGTGGAAGTAACAGGCATCATTGCCCCGGCGTTTCATCCAGACAAGGTTGGAAAAATCCCCTACCCCACCAGGGTAGCGAGGTCCCTGAATCTTCAGGGCCTCCCTACCCATCAATAAACGCCAGTAATTCCCTGTCCTCCAGCATCTTCTGAAATACCGTTACCAGTGCACCGTTTATCAAACGTTCATTTTCATCATCCGTCGGGGCCTTGATGACATCCTGTTTTCTGCTGCCCTGATAGGAACCGGTAAATGTTTTACTGCCCTTTTGGCAGATGAAACGGATTTCAGCACTGGTTTCTATTGATCGGACTATATTTTCTCCAAACGCAGTATATTTCAGATCTGCAATCTCTACTTGCAGACGGGCATCCGCCTTGTCTCCACCAGTAATCACTTGATATCCAATATCACCATATGCCCTGGACAGTCTCTGCTGAATCGGCCCTGTAATGTCGCCCTTTGTACTGATATGAGACGAAGACTTGTAGACACCGCCCCGGTTTCCTACTACTTCTCCCTGGCGCGAATCGATTACCTCTATACCCAGCGATGCCGTCTTTTTTCCAGCGAACTTTTGATCCATAACAAAATCCGGATCAATCATCACGGTCTGGGGACTCAGGGCACAACCCGCCAGGATTAACCCAAAACACAGGAAAAACCATATGCGTTTCATATTATTCTATCCATCCGGGACACCAGACCCGACTTCAGTTGCCATGCACAGGGATGGTAATGCAGCACACAGTAAAAAGGCGGAACAGCGGGGTTTACACACCGGTAAATGGGCATTTTGAACCCGTTTATAACGCCGTAGTGCGCCAATTGAGGGTTCTCAACCATTCACAATCTTCCAGCTTCCGTCCGTTTGCCTGCATGCTGTCCCGGTCATTTCTTCTTCCTGTCCATCCACGGTCAGCGTCTGGTTGAAATCCCGGCAGTTTGTCCCGTCCGTAGTCTGGTATGCCTTTAATGGCGTCACTGTTCCGGAATGACCTGAGTCCGGATTCACCCAGGTTGAGGCCTGGCCCGTCGGTTGTGTCTCAAGCGCATTCTGTGTTGTATCAACATGGTATTGCTGATCCTGGCAATCCATAGATGCACCCAGTTTGTTACCCAGCAGGCCCCCGGCGAGGACACCTGCCCCTATGGCAACCTTGTTACCGGTGCCGCCACCGATCTGGGAACCAAGGAAACCACCCAGCGCAGCACCGAGCAGGGTTCCCACGACTTCCCCCCCTCCGGTCTGTTCCTGGTTACACTCTGCATTGACATTACCTGCAATCAGGACAATGGCAATACCTAAAAACAAGTGACGTATCGTCATACCAACCTCCAGTGAATTCACACGCTGATTCTTAAATTGCAATCCTGCAACAATAGCTACCTGACATCAGTAAAAAAGCCCGGTTACGGCCCTGATCAACAACCTGTGTATCCAGTATAAACTAAGCCTTCGCTGCCAGGATCAGTTTGCAGGTCAGGGATCCCGCAATGATACCCGCGACGACCAAAAACGGCCCTATAAACCCGAATCCCAGCGCCGTAATGGCCGGCCCGGGACAATATCCGATCATGCCCCAGCCGATACCAAACAAGCCAGCCCCTGCAATCAGGTCCAGGTCGAGTCCAGTCTTCACCGGTAACTGAAAGCGTGCCGCAATAACGGGGACCTCACGTCTCAACACAAAACGGAATGCGATCAGGGTCACGGCCAGTGCACCCCCCATAACCAGCACCAGACTGGGATCCCAGTTACCGGTCACATCAAGAAAATCGAGGACTTTCCCGGGGTCTGCCATCCGCGATACACACAGGCCGGTCCCGAACAGGGCCCCCGTAATAAAGGCCAGACCATGCTGTTTCATCAAATAACCTCGAAGATATGACGGGTAATATAAACGGTCATGACCCCGGCCCCCATAAAAACAAGGGTAGCGACGAGGGAACGCCTGGACAGTCGCCCGATGCCACAGACCCCGTGACCGCTGGTACAGCCACCACCCATACGGGTGCCAAATCCAACCATAAAGGCACCAGTCAGCAGCAGGGGGAGCGGGAACCGGGGACGGTCAGCAAACGTCCCCGGCCAGAGTGACTGCCAGGTGAAACCGGCCAGAACCATCCCCAGCAGGAACAGGATCCGCCACAGGCGATCGCCCTGGATACGGGTAAAGATACCACTGAGGATGCCACTGATCCCGGCAATACGGCCATTGAACAAGAGCAACAACGTGGCAGCCAGGCCGATCAAAACGCCACCTGCCAATGCCGGTACCGGGGTAAAGTTTTCCATATGAGCGTTGCCTTTCTACTTGCCTGATTGCCTGGTTTCTGTGTGGACGGTGGAGACTTACCGCAGGGGCTGTGCACTGATCAGAATGCCATCGGCATCGGCATAAACAAAGGCCCCCGGGATAAAGGTCACACCCGCAAAGGTCACCGGAATGTCACGCTCACCGTTGCCCTTTTTCGTGCTTTTACGCGGATTGGCAGCCAGCGCCCTGAGACCGATCCCGATAGCGCCGATCACGGCCGAGTCACGAATACAGCCGGATACGATAATACCCGCCCAGCCATTGTCCTTGCCGAGCTGCGCCAGCTTGTCACCGACGAGCGCACAACGCAGGGAACCCCCGCCATCCACCACCAGTACACGTCCTGCACCGGGCTCCTCAAGGGCACTACGCACCAGCGCATTATCCTCAAACACCCTGACGGTAGACACGGGCCCATGGAACTGATGTTTACCCCCGAAGTCAGTAAACAGGGGTAACACAAGCTGCACCTTTTCACCGTACTGATCGCATAAGTCAGCCGTTGCAAATGACATAGGAACCGGTACCCCCTGTTTGTATGATTCGTCCTGTCTGTATACAAGAAACAAACAGCAGACAGGAACGCTGGCAGTCATTTAATTTATTTAATCAGTGTCCCGTAAAATTCCGGCCTTCGATCACTGAACAGGTCATTCAGGCTCGTAATATGTTTATCATGGGCCGCGGCGGGATCAATCCCGGTAATAAACAGGGACTCACGCTGTGACGCCGCGCGATGAATCAGCTTACCGCCCGGTGCAACGATTTGACTCTTGCCGGTAAACTTCAACATCCCCTGCGGTCGCCGGTCTGCACCGAACCGGTTGGTCGTAATCGCAAAGACCCTGTTTTCAAGACAGCGCGACTGCATGGTCTGCTGGCACCAGGACAACACCAGGTTGGATGGGTGACAGATTATCTCGGCGCCCTGCAGGGCAAGTGCCCGTGCCACCTCCGGGAAGGCCCAGTCAAAGCAGACCATCATGCCAATCCTTACCTCCCGCACCGTATTGACCTGGAGCGGAATGTCCCCCTCATCAAAATACCGCTTTTCCTCATTGAATAAATGCAATTTCCGGTAGATATGTTCTATGCCGTCAGGGCCTATCAGGATAGCGCTGTTGAAACATTTATCCAGGCGTTTCTCGGCAAATCCGGTGACGATGTGAAACCCCCTTTCCCTGCACAATGCGGACAAGGCATCGACTGTCATGGATTTATCCGGATCTTCCGCCAGTTTCTGCAGTTCCTCCCTGCTGCTGAAGTAATAGCCGGTAAAGGCCAGCTCCGGCAGGACCACGAGATCGGCATCGACCTGCCGCAATGCATTCACGACCTGCCGGACATTCCGCTCTATCCGGCCAAATAACGGTCTGAACTGATAAAAACCGACACGCATGTCAAGCAGACGCAGAGTGTGATGGATGACAGGGGAAGCAGAACATCACCAATACCTTCACATTCAACCCTTGTTTGGCCGTTTCCAGCCGGACCGTGTCTTCTGTGCCACCCGGCTGATGGCGAGTGAACCCGCCTTGACATCCCTCGTTACGGTCGTACCGGCGGCAATCGTGGCCCCGGCGCCGACCCTTACCGGCGCGACGAGCTGGACATCCGACCCTACGAATACATCATCTTCAATGATGGTCTTGTGCTTGTTGGCGCCATCAAAATTACAGGTGATCGTGCCTGCACCGATATTGACCTCCCTGCCAATCTCACTGTCACCGATATAGCTCAGGTGATTGATCTTCGTCCCCGTGCCGACATCGGTCTTTTTCACCTCCACAAAATTACCGATATGAACGTCGTCATCGAGAATCGTGTCCGGACGGATACGTGAAAAAGGGCCAATCCGGCAATGCCTGCCGATAATGGCATTTTCAATTACACAATTAGGAAGGATGGTCACATCGTCCGCGATCATCGTGTCCCTGATACAGCAGTTGGCGCCGATGCTTACATGGTTACCCAGCTTGATGCGTCCCTCCAGCAGGACATTAATATCGAAAACCGTATCCCTGCCGACCTCCAGATCCCCCCTCAGGTCAAAACGTGACGGGTCCAGCAGGGTCACCCCATGCCGCATCAGGTGATGTGCCTGGACCAGTTGAAAATAGCGCTCTGCCTCGGCAAGGTGGGCCCGGGTGTTGATCCCCTTGACCTCGAACGCCGATTCAGCACTGATCGTTCTGATCTTGACACCTTCGGCGACGGCCAGGGAAACAATATCCGTCAGGTAATATTCCTTCTGTGCATTATCGTTGCCCAGGGCCTTGATCCAGCGTTGCAGGGAGGCAGCCACCACCACCATCATGCCGGTATTGACCTCACGGATGGCCCGCTCCTGCCTTGAGGCATCCTTTTCCTCGACGATGCGTGTAATCCGGTTCTTTGCATCACGGATGATCCGGCCGTAACCCGCAGGGACATCCAGATCGACCGTCAACAGGCTGAATCCGGTCTCCCCTGCCGCATCGACCAGCGGCCGCAGGGTTTCGACGGTAATTAACGGAATATCACCACAGAGTATCAGTACCTGGTCTTCCGCACGGATGTCAGGCATGACCTGGGCCACCGCATGGCCGGTCCCCAGTTGTTCCCTTTGCTCAATCCAGTGGACCGGCAGGTGTTTCATCTGATCCGGAACAGTCTCACCCCCGAACCCGTATACGATATGGATATTACTGTGTGTCAATAAACATGCCGTGTTATAGACGTGTTCAAGCAGTGGCTTGCCTGCCAGCGGGTGTAATACCTTGGGGATATCAGAATACATGCGCGTACCCTGTCCGGCAGCGAGGATAATGATGCTGAGGCTCATTCCGGTATGGTAGCCGAAAACTCAATGAATCATAAGCTTCGGATAGAAACGCGATTGGTAATTTGTAATTCGTGATAGGTGGTTAATGCTACGCTTCACCATTGAATCCCCCTGTGCTTATGCACGGGGTTTGCTGCCGCGATAAGCGATGACCTGTTTCAGGAATGACCCGCCCGCTTGCGTAACCGCTGTATGGCGCGTAACTGGGCAACGGTTTCCGCAAGTTGTGTCTGTGCGATGGCATAATCGGTCAAGGTTTCCCGGTTGCGCAGGTCCTTTTCCGCCTGTTCCTTGGCCTTCAGGACGGCCGCCTCATCCAGATCCTCCGCCCTGACCGCTGTATCCGACAGAATCGTCACTACGTAGGGTTGCACCTCCAGGATACCGCCAGAGACATAAAATGAGGCCTCCATACCATCCGTCAGCTTGACCCTGACCACCCCCGGTGCAAGACGGGTGACCAGGGGTGCATGCTGGGGGGCAATCCCCACCTCGCCCATGATGGCGGGGGCAAACACCATCTGGGCCAGCCCTGAAAAGATCTCCCTTTCTTGACTGACGATATCAACATGAATTGTCATGCTCATGGTCTTTTATATACTCCGGTCATACCTACATTGTCCTGGCTTTTTCCACCACCTCTTCGATAGAACCGAGCATATAAAACGCCTGCTCCGGCAGGTCATCGTAATCACCATTGACGATGCCCTGGAAACCCTTGATGGTATCCTTGAGAGATACATACTTGCCCGGACTTCCGGTAAAGACCTCGGCCACGGAGAACGGCTGTGACAGGAAACGCTGAATCTTGCGTGCCCTGGCCACCGCCAGTTTGTCATCTTCCGACAATTCATCCATGCCCAGGATGGCGATGATGTCACGAAGTTCCTTATACCGCTGCAGTGTATTCTGAACGGCCCGGGTCGTATCATAATGCTCCTGCCCGACGATCAGTGGATCCAGCTGCCGGCTGGTGGAATCCAGCGGGTCGACCGCCGGATAGATGCCCAGCTCCGCAATCTGCCGGGAGAGCACCACCGTAGCATCCAGATGCGCAAAGGTCGTTGCCGGTGAAGGATCAGTCAAGTCATCGGCCGGGACGTAGATCGCCTGGATTGAGGTAATGGATCCGGTCTTGGTCGAGGTAATACGTTCCTGCAATTTACCCATTTCCTCCGCCAGCGTCGGTTGATAGCCTACCGCAGAAGGCATGCGGCCCAGCAGCGCGGAACACTCCACCCCTGCCAGTGTGAAACGGTAGATGTTATCCACGAAGAACAGCACATCACGCCCTTCATCACGGAATTTTTCGGCCAGCGTCAGGCCCGTCAGTCCGACCCGCAGGCGATTACCCGGTGGTTCGTTCATCTGTCCGTAGACCATGGAAACCTTGTCCAGCACCCCTGCCCCTTTCATCTCGTGATAAAAATCATTTCCTTCCCGTGTGCGCTCGCCAACACCCGCAAACACGGAGAGTCCTGAATGGGCCTTGGCGATATTATTGATAAGTTCCATCATGTTGACGGTCTTGCCGACACCCGCACCGCCAAACAGGCCAATCTTGCCGCCCTTGGCAAACGGGCAGATCAGATCGATAACCTTGATCCCCGTTTCCAGCAGTTCGGTGGCATGACTCAGTTCGGTAAATTTGGGCGCCTCGCGATGAATGCTCCATTTTTCCTCTGTCTCAATATCACCCAGTTCATCGATGGGCCGGCCCAGCACATTCATAATCCGTCCCAGGGTCTTCTCACCCACGGGAACCGAGATGGGGGCACCGGTGTTACTGACATTCAATCCGCGCGTCAGGCCATCGGTGGAACCCAGTGCGATGGTCCTTACCACACCATCACCCAGTTGCTGCTGTACTTCCAGTGTGGTATCAACACGTTCAGCATCCACCAGCAGGGCATCAAAAATCCTGGGAATGGCATCACTTGGAAATTCCACATCGACCACGGCGCCGATGATTTGAACGATTTTTCCAGAGCTCATTAGTCTTGTTCCTCGCTGAATATCTCGATTTGTATCAGTTATTATAAATAAGGATTCTTTTCACTATACGGCAGCAGCACCACCGACGATTTCAGACAGTTCCCGGGTTATTGCCGCCTGACGTGCCTTGTTGTAGATCAATTGCAATTCTTCAATAAGCTTGCCGGCGTTATCAGAGGCGCTTTTCATGGCCACCATGCGCGCTGCCTGTTCACAGGCGATATTTTCCACCACACCCTGATACACAAGGGATTCAATATAGCGCTTCATCACATAATCAAGCACTTCCCGTGCATCCGGTTCATAGATATAGTCCCAGTAATGTTTCAGTTCCTTGTCATCACCGGGCACGACCGGGAGCAACTGCTCAATTTTTGGCACCTGTGTCATTGAATTGACGAACCGGTTGGACACCAGATAGAGCTGATCGATTTTCCCCTCGACGTAGGCATCCAGCATGATCCTGACGGTACCGATCAGATTTCCGGCATCAGGAAAATCACCAATATGGGTGGCCTGGCCAATAATATTTCCTCCGGCACGGTTGAAAAAACCGACCGCCTTGGTCCCGAGAACACAGAGGTCAAGCTCCCGTCCCTCATTGTGCCATGCCTTCATCCTGCGAATCAGGTCACGAAACATGTTCGAATTAAGCCCGCCACACAAACCACGATCAGTGGAGACTACGATCAGGCCGATATGCCTGATTTCCTCGCGCTGTACCAGATACGCATGCCGGTATTCGGGGTGGGCATGTCCCAGATGGGCGATGACATTCCGGATTTTTTCCGCGTAGGGGCGCACGGCATACATCCGATCCTGTGCCTTGCGCATCTTGCTGGCCGCCACCATTTCCATCGCCTTGGTGATCTTCTGGGTGTTCTTTACACTTGCGATCTTGGTCCTGATTTCCTTCGCTGCCGCCATTAATTTATTCCTGATTCAAATGCCAATGGACTTGTGACTACCACGTATGATTCTTCCTGAATTCCTCGATGCTGATCCTGAGTGCCGCGTCGATGTCATCGTTGTAATCACCGCTTTGATTGATCTTTTTCATGAGATCGCCTTTCTCATGATTCATAAAAGTGTGCAAGGCATTTTCAAAATCACCGATCTTGACCAGCGCGATATCATCCAGATAGCCATGTCCCGCTGCATAAAGGCTGACTGCCATCTCGGCGACATTCAAAGGCGAGTATTGTTTCTGCTTCATCAGTTCCATGACCCGCTGACCGCGTTCCAGCTGCTGCCTTGTGGCCTCATCCAGATCAGAGGCAAACTGGGCAAATGCTGCCAGTTCCCGATACTGGGCCAGGGCCAGCCGGATGCCGCCACCCAGTTTCTTGATGATCCTGGTCTGTGCCGCACCACCAACACGGGAGACCGACAGACCGGCGTTGATCGCAGGCCGGAAACCGGAGTTGAACAGGTCCGTTTCAAGGAATATCTGGCCATCTGTAATCGAGATGACATTGGTCGGCACAAAGGCAGATACGTCCCCCGCCTGTGTTTCAATAATGGGCAGCGCTGTCAGTGAACCGGTCTTGCCCTTGACCTTTCCATCCGTTATTTTCTCAACGTACTCGGCATTGATACGCGCTGCACGCTCCAGCAGGCGTGAATGCAGATAAAAAACATCACCCGGATAGGCCTCGCGTCCCGGCGGCCGGCGCAACAGCAGCGATATCTGACGGTAGGCCCATGCCTGTTTGGTCAGATCATCATAAATAATCAGCGCATCTTCACCACGATCACGGAAGAATTCGCCCATGGCACAACCTGAATACGGTGCTATATATTGCATCGCGGCCGAATCAGAGGCCGTGGCCGCAACCACGATGGTGTGTTCCATCGCCCCATGTTCTTCCAGCTTGCGTATGACAGCGCTGATGGAAGACGCCTTCTGGCCAATGGCAACATAGATACACTTAACACCTGTCTCTCTCTGGTTGATGATGGTATCCACGGCCAGTGCGGTCTTGCCGGTCTGGCGGTCACCGATGATCAATTCGCGCTGTCCCCGACCTATGGGAACCATGGAGTCAATTGATTTGAGACCGGTCTGTACCGGCTGGGAGACAGACTGTCTGGCAATCACACCGGGGGCAATTTTTTCAATCGGGGATGACTCTGAACAGCCCACATCCCCCTTGCCGTCGATAGGATTCCCGAGGGAATCAACGACACGACCCAGCAATTTCTCACCAACAGGAACCTCAAGTATACGTTGTGTACACTTGACCACATCCCCCTCCGAGATGTGCAGGTAATTACCCATGATGACGGCACCGACTGAATCGCGTTCCAGATTCAGGGCCAGGCCATAGGTGTTGCCGGGAAACTCGATCATCTCCCCCTGCATGACATCGCTGAGACCATGGATCCTGGCAATCCCGTCGCCCAGACTGACCACGGTCCCCTCGGTGCGGGCCTCGGTCTTCAGATCCAGGTCCTGTATCTTTTTCCTAATCAGATCACTGATTTCTGTTGCACTGATAGACATTGCTGTTCCTCATTTGCTCTAACCGGATAATTCCAATCAACCCTTAAGGAAACTCTGATTAATTCAGAGTTTCCGCGGTACAGGGAAGTACCGCCATTTTCAATAGCTATTTAGCTATTGAAAATGTGAGAAAAGCAACAATCGCATTTTTGCTTTTCGTGGTCTGAAAATTCCAGGAGGGAATTATTCAGACCTTTCTTAAATAAATAAAATCTTTCTGACCATCTGAATTCTCAGGCGAATTCCCGGCTCAATTGCCGGAGACTCCCCCTGATTGAAGCATCGATCACTGAATCGCCGGCACGGATGATGATGCCGCCGATCAATGACGCATCAACACGGGTACTTATCTCAATGTTCCTGCCATAACGATTCTTCATCAAATCCACAATTTTTGTCACCTGATCCGGTTCCATCGGAAACGCCGACACCACTTCAACTTCAAGCACCCCTTCCGCATCTGCACGCAGCCGTTCGAATAATTCATGGATCTGCCTTGCAAATATAAAGCGCCCGGATTCGAGAAGAATCTTTACGAAATTGGTTCCCGTCCTGTTCAGTCGATCACCGCAGACATCCAGCACCAATGCCTGAAGTTGCCCGCTACCGGCACGCGGGTTAGTAATGAGTATTTGCATCTGTGGGTCCGAGGCAATAATACCCAGGAGCCGTAACATATCCGACCATTTACCCAGGGCGTTCTCTTCCTGCGCCTGGCCAAATGCGGCCTCTGCATAAGGTCGGGCAAAAGCGGTCTTTTCCAACATTTACCGGCAGCCCTTATAAAGTCGCACTGATCCTTTCCAGCACCTTGTTATGGGCGTCCCGATCTACCTCACGCATCAGTATCTGCTCGGCACCTGCTATCGCCAGGGCAGCGACCTCCTTTCTGAGGTGCTCCTTGGCCTGCAACCGCTCCTGTTCGATTTCCGCACGCGCTGCCGCCAGTAAATGCTCGCCTTCCAGCCGGGCATCCTCTTTTGCCTTGTCAATAATCTCATCACCCCGTTTCTGCGCCAGGGCTATGATCTCTGCAGCCCCCTGTTTACCCTCCCTGGTCAATTCCACGAAGCGTCCCCTGGCGAGCTCCAGTTCATGACGACCCTTTTCACCGGCAGCCAGTCCATCCGCAATCGTTTTTTTGCGTTCTTCCAGCGCGTGAATGATCGGTGGCCAGATAAACTTGAGACAGAACCACGTAAAAACCGCAAACGCGATCATCTGGCCTATCAGTGTAGCGTTGAAATTCATATTATCTCCCCGTCCTCAAATTAAGGGTGAATAATCAATTTCTAGTGGGCACCTGCGGCCTGCAGTGCTGCCGTGTACGGATTGGCAAAGGTAAACCACATGCCGATACCGATACCGATCATGGTGACCGCATCGAGCAGACCGGCGACCAGAAACATCTTTATCTGCAGCATCGGGGCAAGTTCAGGCTGACGCGCAGCGCCCTCCAGAAATCTCCCCCCCAGCAGGCCGAAACCGATAGCCGTACCAAGTGCACCCATGCCCAGAACAAGCAGGACACCTAATACCGTGAATGCCAGAATCGTTTCCATCTTTTCCTCCAGATTTACCAGTTGTAAAGTTGATCAACAAGCCTAATGTAATTCTTCATGTGCCATACCCAGATACACAATAGTGAGCATCATGAAGATAAACGCCTGCAAGGTAATGATCAGAATATGAAAGACCGCCCAGACAAAATGCAACGGCAATTGCCAGTAGCCAAGCATCGCTATCAGCAGAAAAATCAGTTCGCCGGCGTAGAGATTCCCGAACAAGCGCAGTGCCAGTGATACCGGTTTGGTCAGCAGGCTCACCCCCTCCAGCAGGAAATTAAACGGGATCATCCATTTGCCGAAGGGGTGCAGGGTCAGCTCCCCGACAAACCCGCCGATACCCTTTATCTTGATGCTGTAGAAGACAATCAGTATAAAAACAGACAGCGAGAAACCGAAGGTGATATTCGGATCGGTCGTCGGAACCACCTTGAAATAGAGATGCGGATTTCCCGACAGCCAACCCGCGACCAGGGGCAGGAGATCGACAGGCAGCAGGTCCATCAGGTTCATGAAAAATATCCAGCAGAAGATGGTCAATGCCAGAGGCGCGATGAGCTTATCCGACCTGCCATGAAAGGTTTCCTTGACACACTTGTCGACAAACCCCACCAGCGTTTCAATGAGATTCTGCAGGCCCCCCGGGACTCCCGCATGCGCCTGGCGCGCGACCCGGTAGAAGAGATAGCTGAAAACCAGACCCAGTACGAGGGACCAGCCCATGGTATCGACGTTGACCGCCCAGAAACCCATATCAACGGCTTCCCGGGGACTATGCGCAAGGGTCCAGGTACCCTGTTCAATCACAGTACCATCAGCCCTTTCGTAACCGGCAGGCAATTTACCGTAAACGAGATTCTGCAAATGGTGCTTGATATAGCTTGTCGATGTCAGACCCTCGGACATTTATCTCTTCCCGGCGCTTACGTTGATTACCCGTGGTTATTTGCTATCAGTACCAATCCCGCAAGATTGATCATCATCATCACCAGATACGTCACAAACAAAGAAATCACATGCAATGGTTTTACCAGCACAAAACATGCGGCAAAAATAAGGCACGTCATGATCAGCTTGACTGCCTCACCAACATAAAACCAGCGAACGACTATCAGTGGTGACTGCTGTCCGGACCCCCGCAATGCATATCTGACAAAAAATGCATTCGGCAGGACACAAGCCAGACCACCCAGCAGCGCTGAATACGCCGGTACATCATCAAACAAGGCATACAACAGGAGTGCAATGACTATTGTAATAGCCAGTTGTATCCCTGTTAATTTATATGCGGCGATCCTGCTTGTCGCTATCTCTGTTTGATCGCTCACCGCCGCATTTCCGGGATCCGGCTTATGTCGTCATGTCACCCGCTTGACTAAGGATCACACCCAGGTACACATCAAGCCTGTTGGAAAACCACTTGATAAAAAGGATGGCAAGTATAATCAGCTAACCGCCAGTAATCAATCGCTGCATCGCACAATCGTTGAAGTTATTTTATCCTGCTCAGGATACCTTCCAGTTCATCCGGTGAATGGTAACGGATCAGCAGCGATCCCTTGCCACTGGCAGTATGTCTAATCTCAACCGCGGCCCCCAGCCGCGCCGACAGGCCATCCTGCAGTTTCCGGATATCGGGATCCAGTTTTCCCCCGGTGGTTTTTTTCTGTGCACTCTTTGCCAGCAG